>Ga0307516_10000453_pt1 | contig 54272 bp, 38 predicted proteins | sample 19_EM_MG_FD_203310 | JGI IMG/M metagenome (GOLD analysis project Ga0307516, IMG submission 203310) | Populus trichocarpa ectomycorrhiza microbial communities from riparian zone in the Pacific Northwest, United States - 19_EM | ecosystem: Host-associated > Plants > Roots > Unclassified | place...
AAAATGGGGAACTTGTCGGTGTAGTTAAAGGATGCATCAAATGTGTGGGGACTAGATTTGGAGCATCATATGTAAGGTTGGGCTGCATCCTAGGCCTTCGAGTTTCTCCTAGACATCGGTATCTCTCTCTCCCCCCCTATTACTTGAGTATATTTGCAAGTTGACTGTTTTTTTCATGGTTAATTTCCTGAACAAGGGAACTTATGTTGAGCATGTTCAAAAAGCTAATTTGTTGCAAATATCATCGAACAACTTATTTGTCATAAAACCATCATGATATATAGTTTATCATCTTCTTATTTGTTCAAATATCTTGATAAAGATAATCCCATCAATATTGAAAGCTAACGGAATACTAGCAGGCTTAAGTAATTAATAATCTTGAATAACAAAGAAGAATTTTTATTTTTTTATAAGCCAAGATGTAGAACACAAACACATGCTCGTGACTTGTGAGCACCCTCATGCATGGAGATAGGAAGTTCTAAGATGTTAGTTTGCGAAAGGGAGTTACCATATATATATATATATATATGGGCGGATTTAATTTAGCAGCTACTTGGCTTCTTTTTGTTCTTAATAAGGTGAAAAGAGCAGATTTGAAACGAAATTCTACTTTGTCTTTCCTGCTTTGTATGGATAGTCCCAGTTGATAACCCGTTTGCTTAGTTAATATAAAGATACTTTGAGAATAATCCATCTTTTTTTTCTCTCATAATGTCATACTTCCTTGCCTGTGTTTTGTTATAATGTTTATACTAACTAGATGAGATTACGTTTGAGAAATGCATAAAAGTACTTGAGCATATAAACAGTATATGTTAATTTGCTTGCATTATGCTAATTTATGAACGTGTACATTTGTGCAACCTAATTAATGTAGACGAATGGGGATCGGGCTGGAACTTGTCAAGTCAGTTGAAGAATGGCTGATAGGAAATGGGGCACACTATACTTTCCTAGCAACTGAAAAGAACAATGTGGCCTCTACGAATCTCTTCACTTCCAAGTGCAATTACATGAACTTTACCTCATTGGTCATATTTGTTCAACCAGCCAGTCTTCCTGTAAAGGGCCTGTCTCAAGACATAAAAATAGAGAAGCTGCAAACAGACCAGGCCATTTATTTGTACAACAATAAGTTCAAGAGCAAGGACATATATCCAACCGACGTTGATGCAATCTTGAAGGAAACGCTGAGCATTGGTACATGGGTATCTTATTTTAAAGAAGAGGAATGGATTACTTTGCACAGTAATGAAAGGAATGAAGACATCATCACTAGAACTCCAAGTTCTTGGGCTATGTTTAGCATATGGAATTCTTGTGAGGCATACAAGCTTCATATAAGAAAGTCTCACCATCCGTTCAAGTTTTTTCACGCAACTTTAAGCCATGCAAGAGATAAGATTTTCCCTTGCCTTAAATTCCCAATATGTCACTCGCTACAGAAACCATTTGGGTTCCTCTTTCTGTTCGGGCTTTATGGAGAGGGAGAGAGGCTCCAAGAGCTCATGAAATCCATATGGAGCTTTGCATCAAGATTGGCTGAAAATGTGAAGGACTGCAAGGTTATTATTAGTGAGCTAGGGGTCTCTGATCCTCTAATAGAGCATGTGCCCCAAGAATCCTCCATGTCTTTCATCAATGACCTCTGGTACCTGAAGAAAGTGAATGACAATATCACTGATGACAACGAGGAACCCGTGGTCATGGGGCAAGTAACAGGGAATGTATTTGTTGATCCAAGAGACTTTTAGCACACTGTATAACCTTAATAATCTTAGAACTTGGAGTTGCATAACTTGTAGCTAGCTAGGTGCTAGAGCTTCGTGCTGTTGCTCTACATGTTTTTTCGTCGTGTTGAGTTTGTTTCTGTCATGCCTAGTACTTCACACTCTAGAAAACGGCATGTATGCATGCTAGTGCTGAAGAAGTCTGTTTAAGTTAAATAATACTATCATCATGAATGAGCTCAAACACTATACTGGCAGGTTGATGAAGCTATGGGCGAGCAATTTGGTTTTAAATTGAATATTTTGGTTTCAAATTTTAATCTTGAAACTAAATCCATCCGAGTGGTTTGTTAATTAATAGCTTGTTTGATTTTGGTTATAGTGTTCTTGAGCCTTTAATTTTGTTTATAGTTCATATGTCTCTCCCCCAACACTAGTGCCATTATAACTTCTATGGAGAGATGAAATACACTTCGAGGGGAGTAACATTAATTATAAATTAATATAATGCCGTCATCAGCACCCCAAATCAACCCCCGGACATCTATAATAATTTAATTTTGTCCATTATTTGAAACTTGTACTCTTTTAAGAAAAATTATTGAACTTTTGTACTATTTTTTTGTATTCATCAAGTCTCTTGACCATATACTTTATTTTGTCACCGTATTTTCATTATTATAGCACGTATTTGAGAGTATAGTTGCTGTTATTTTTTAAAGTGTTTTTCACTAGAAAATATATTAAAATAATATATATTTTTTATATTTTAAAAAATTATTTTTGATATTAGCGCATCAAAATGATTTAAAAACACAAAAAATATTAATTTGAAGCAAAAAATAAATATAAAATTTTTAATATTTTTCAAAAATATTTTTGAAATGTAAAAACAAACAGGGCTATAATGTCATTAGTTTGCCTGTGAATTAACGCGGCACATTATCCTTTTGGATTTTCAAGCATAAGATTTCAATCAAAACAATTTTAAGAGTACAAGGAGTAAATTATTATTTCTTAATTCTTACTTTTCATGTTACTATTTTTTTAAAAAAACCTCATCCTAAATGAGTTAAATGTGTCATACAACCCTGGAGTTTTTTTTTATATATATAAATATCGTTACAATAATTTAAAAAAAAAATATACAAAAAAGGAAAAAACCTAACATGCAATTAAAACAAAAACAAAATGGAGCAAAAATATGTTTTTGTCAAAATTAATATGAAAACAATAGTAATATATATCTAATAGCTAGGAACTAATTATTTCGGTCAAAGAAGAAAAACATGGTGCAGTTCCTAGTTTTTCTTCGTTTTTTTCTTAAGAGAACAACCTAATTTTTCACTTTTAAATTGGTCAAAATATATATTAAGAATTTCTTAAAGACTAGACCCAATAACTAGGACGTCTATGGTTGATCAATGTCACCCACCATCATGTTTTTGTTTTTATTAATGGCTTGTTAGGCTCGTTTTTTCCTTTATTTTATGTATTATTTTATTGTTTTTAACTTATCATAACAATTTAAGAGAAAAAACTCTTCACAATTTTACAACGCCACTAGTATTGTAACTTGAGGACATGTATTGCATGGTTGGATCATGGATGCATGCATGATGCACGTGAGTTCAAATCCAACTCGGAGCTAGCTAGGTTGAAGGGAGATGATTCATGTAATTAATTAATCTCCTTGTCGTGATGATTATTATTTAAAAAAATAATAATCCCAAAGCAGTTTTGGTTCACCTAGCTAGCTAGATTAAGTTTCTTTTCTATAACCGGTTTTAAACTAATTAATTATTTACATTTAGATTCAAGTATATATGTTGTTTAATTTTAATGCTCGATGAACGATGATAACAAGCAAACAGTATTGAAATCACCACTTTAGTTAAGCTTGCAAAATACACAAGACAATTTTGCATTCGACAAAAGTCAGGGACTAGATTTTACAACCGTATATTAATTGATCCCATGAATTTTCAAAGCTAATTTCTAATTAATTATAAAATAACCAAAATAAATATATATTCAAAAGAGTATGCAGATTTTAACTTCCAGAGAAGAAAATGTTTTTCTTGATTCCTCATGCGCGCATTTATGCATTTTTTGCACTGACAAAAATATCTTTTTATTATTAAAAGCATCATTTTTTTTAAAAAAGTCCACGGCAATTCAAATAAATATTCATTAAATAAATATCTTTTTTATATTCATAAGAAAAAATATCTTTGAAGACAAAAATCCCATTTATTTATTACTTAGTTTTTTATATGAAAACATACCTTTTTTTATCAGTAGCTGTTAATTTTTTAATCAAAAACTTATCATGATTTAAAAAAAATAAAAACTGAAAATAATATCTTCACAAAAATTATGTAGTTGCATGAAAAAGATCAAATAATAATTACTTCATGAAAACCATATAAAAATAACAATAATCTTTTTTTAACTCTAATAGAATATTCATGTTCAATTTCTTTACAATTTATTGGGTAACAGACATCTATAAAATTATTAAAAACTTTATTGCAAATATAATCATAAAATCTCTCATTTCATATTTAAAAACTATGGTATAATCAGATAAGTAATAAGTTTTTAATTGACTTTTTAATTATTAATTTAAATAAAGATTAATTATCTCAAGTAAAACTGGCACTTTCTAGGAGAGAAAAACCCAAGTTCTCACGCCTAGCACTTGTTTATATATTGAGTGGACGACGCTTCATGTGCTTGATATAAGAATATCGCAAAACTACAATAATTTGCTAGCCATCTCGGATTGCTGAAAAAGGAGTGTTTTTTATTCTAAAAACTCAGTTTTTACTTTTTAGTTTTTTTTATTGTTTGTTTTGTGTTTCATTAAAAAAATTGATTTTTTAATTGATTTTTTTAATATTTTCAAATCATTTTAACATATTAATATCAAAAATAATTTTTAAAACATAAAAATTATTTATTTTAATACATTCTAAAATAAATAATATTTTAAAAAACAAATAGAAAACACTTACTAGAAAACACTCGGAAACATCATAAAAAGTTACAGCGGGAATCAAGGCTTTTATAAAGTAAAGCCATTTCAATTCAATTATAGTACAAGTTAATTATATTCCTGTGGAAGTGGAACAGCCAAAAGCTTGCACATCTTTTCTCCCTTTTCAAAAAGGAAAAAACCAAGAAACCGTAACTTAGAAGTATAACAGATTTTGGGCTTTCATGAGCTAGAATAAAACAGGCATAAGCGATATTCGTTTTTGAAGCAACAAACTCTGAAGATGATCAAGTTAGGGGCTGGAAAAAGAGGTTTCTCCCAACTAGACTGGGATCATGAGGGGAGGACTGAAATCTCCCACATCTATATTTCTCACGATAATCTTATCCGTTTTATTCAATTTCAGTATGTTGAAGAGAATGGAGTCCTGTCCAAGCTTTCTCCGATGCCCGTTAGGAATTCTTTTAGTTCGAGATTCAATGCTGTAAGCCTCTCTTTGCTCACTCTATATATATTGCACCTTGATTTGAACTTCGATCAAAGTTTTCTTTTCTTAAAATTTTGTTTGCTCACTCTATGATGTATCATGCTTGTTTGTTAAATCAAATCAAAAGGGGTCTGGATTAGATATTTTGAATCACTATAAGATTTTTATTCGTTGAATTTGGAATATATATGTGAATGTTACATTTGAATAGCAGGTTAAGCTTGATTATCCGCGTGAGTTTCTCAAGGGGATTAGTGGCGATTGGAGTTATGAAAATGCGAACTCATTGACATTTACTACGAACTGTGGGACCTATGGTCCTTTCGGTTGCAAGAAGGAATTTAGTACTGAATTCGATTTTCAAACAGGAGATGAGCCTCTATTTGCTGGATTGCATGGATCCTTTGATGCCGAAGGCCTTAGAACAATCGGAATCTATGTGAATTCAGAACAAGCCAGTCTCTGAAAGTTATCATCGATCTGGATTAGCTAATAACTGTCAATCTTATTGATTCGTATCTCTCTTTTCTCATGGACTTTTTACCCTCTCTATTGTTCTAATTACATCTTGCAGTGAAATATTTTCTCTTCCAGGAGTCCAAATTATGTAATAGCCCTTCATCATTCTTGAATTCTAATAAACCAAGTTTTAATGGGTATATCTTTATAAAAAAATGTTGGATTAAAAAAGATTTACAAATATAAATTTTCTAGAATATAAACATGCTCTAGTGAAGACATGATGGGTTTGATGCTAGCCAAATGCAGTCATGATTGGGTATGACATTATATCAAGCCCCAGGTACAGTGGGCTTGGCAATGTGCCAAGCTCTGGGCACGCCTAACATTGCCAAGTCCCGGGCACATCTAAAAAAATGATCATTACGCTCAAGGGAATGAACATCTTCCTTGGACAAGTTAAAGAGAATGACCAGACCATCATTTCTAGACACGCTGAAGTAAATGGCCATATCATCCTTCCTGGATATGCCTAAAAGAATGTGCATCCTCCTTGGAACACCCTTAAGATAATGACCATCCTCTATACACACGCTTAAGGAAATGACCGAACCTTTCTCCCTTAACACAATCAAAAGGATGATCCTTATCCTTTGGACTCAACCAAGTAACGGACCCAGCCTTCCTTAGGCTCACTAAGAAAATGGCCCCGTCTCCTTTAGGTCTAGCGTGGGGGGAGAGCTTAATTTTCATGAGGTTAGTTACATTTGACATCTTGGATCATAATCCCCTTACACCCTTTAGGTGTATAAAAGTCCTCCAGGACCCCCACCATATTTTCATCAAATATTACTACCACAATTTTTAGATTTACCAACAGAATTTTCCGTCGGTATTTGCACTATCATTCCGTTGGCAATTAATTTACCAACGAAATCACCGACGAAAATGCTTCATCAGTGAATCTTGCGTCGGAAATTTTTTGTTCGTCGGTAAGTCTGTTGGTAATAAAAAAATATTATTACCGATGGATTTACTGACAAAAAAAGCAAGCAAAAAAATTTACCCGCTTCATTCCGTCGGTATTTTCCTCGGCAAAATACCGTATGTAATTCCGTCGGTAATTATTTAAAAATATATATAAAAAATCTATTTTACAAAACTATAAAATAATTAAATTAATATAAATCAATACTCTATAATACTTAAAATGCTTGGAAAAAAAAGAAAAAAATCAACTCAAAAAAATTTTGCAACAAATAAATTCAACTAAAAAAATTCATATGAAAAAAATTTAAAAATCCTATAAATAAATCAACTAAAAATTGATCTCATATGAAAAAAAAAATCCTACAACAACATTCATACAATTATTAAGAACAAAAACAATTAAAAATAAAATAAGAAACAAATATAGTGAAAAAAACATGAAAAAAAAGAAAAAAAAATCTTATCTTAATGTAGTTGCAACTGAAGCTAAGAAGAGGAAAAAAAAACAAATTCGTAAAGTATACTAATTAAAAAAAATTGAGAAGAAAAAGGAAGAAAGGAGAAGAAGACATACCCGAGCATGGAGGAGAAGAGAAGAAGTTGAGGAGAGAAAATAAGAAAAAGAAATAGATATTGATGTTTTTTACATATGGGGGAAAAGAAGAAGAAAAAGAAGAAAGGAGACGGGTCTGTTGTGAAATTAGGGATTCTAGGCTTTTTATTGGGGCGTTTTACCGACGATTTTACCGACGGATAATTAAATAATATTTAATTTAAAATTTTAATTTAATCTAAATTTTTCAGAGAACCGCCAAATAACACCAACGACTTTTCAATCCGTCGGTGATTTTGTCTATAAAAAACAGTAATTAACAGTGTAATTGAAAAGTGAACAGTTCCAGAGCTCTCTGGAAAATACTAATGGAATTTTCTGTCGGTGATTCCCTTTATAATTAACAAGATGAACAATGTTCACAGTTTACCAATGGTTTTGCAGACGGATTTTACCGACTGTAATTCCCTCAGTATATACCGAGGGAATATTGCCGCTGGTAAAATCTGTCGGTATATTTCCGACAAAAGTATTCCCTTGGTATTTCCGTTTGTATTTATCAATTTTCTGGTAGTGTATTAATACAAGTGTAAGGGATATATATCTCTCATTAAATGCTATAAAGATAAAACTACACTTCAGGCCCTCGTCTTCACAAAAGGATGACTCACGAGCTATAAATATATCATGAGACCTTTAAAACAAAGATTCACAATCTTAATTCTCTGCTGTATATATATTTGTAGAACATCTCTCTAGAATATTATTATATTTTTTCTCTCTAAAAAGATATTTATCTAAGTATTAAAGAACTCCCATTTCCATCAAATAGAACCTTTTACAGGTATTAGTTATAAGCCACCTTGACCCATCAAGCATCAAATATAAGTTATCAATCACCTGATTAGAAAGAATAAATAGAGTTACTAAAACTAATTAATTAACAATTATTCAATTCAAAAATCTTATCCCGAAACTACCTGGATTTTTTTTGAAAATCCATCTAATTGCTGGCCAGGCGTTGTAAATGAAAACAAGACCATCCAACAGTTCTTGATATACACACCGAATTTACTAATCGTCCATGGAAAGGAACTTTCAACTTTATAGTGACTTGAAAAATTGCATTCGTTTTTCGAGATTTTTAGCATCGAGGATGCATTTTTTACCACTTTGATCACCTGCCTGAAGCCCATTTATCCTATTGTTATAGTCCCATAGACAGATTCAATTGTGAAATTAAGATCGAAATATGGGTGTTTTGGTTACTGTGAAAAGGGTCATACCAAAATCTCCCCCATTTTTGTCTCATTAAGATGAGGAGGTCAACTCTGTTCAATTCCAATACCATGATAGCAAGGGAGCTTCGGTGCTTTTCCGCCATTCGGTGCAAGCAATTTGTCGTTGCAAGCCCTTCTTCCTCTGAAAGTATTGTAGAATATTCAGACTGTTAAAATAATCACTTGCTTTTATAACAAAATATTTTTAAATTAAAAATATATCTTAATTAAACGTGGACCGTTAATTTCATTTGAAACAGGTTACACTACGTCATTCCGAATTTCTAACAGGGGTGAAGGGTAATTGCATAATTAATTCGTGTCTTAACTGGCATTTACTACAAATCATGAAAATTATGGGCCGTTTTGTTGCGATAGCGATATATATATATATATGATTTCAACCTGAAAAGAGGAGGGGATCGAAAGTTGGGAGGATTTATGAAACGCGTGATGAGGCTGGGTGACGCGGTTAGAGGTATTAGAATTTTTTTATTTTAAGAAAAACTTATAAAACCTTATTAATACTAAATAAATAAAAAAATAGAAAAACCTAGTAATGATAAATAAGAATATAAAAATTGAAAAAAAAAAACAAAGTTTCTAAACTAAAAAATCTAAAAACAATTAAAGAAAATGTTTTTTTTCTTCAAAAAGCTCTTGCAATATATTTAAACAACTCACCATAAGCATCTTTATCCGGGTTTTTCAGCAGGAAAATGCTCCTCTAAGTTTTATGAGGGAATCTATTCTCATGTTGTAGGTTTTTTTCTTTTTTTTTTCTAATTTTCTTCATCAATGTCGCTATGTTCAAGAAACGATTGCTATGTTTTTGGCACTGCAAACTGGTCTGAAAAGCATAGAAATGAGGATTACAATTTTTGTAATGAATGGACACTATCAGGCATTCTTCTTGAGCCAGATCTCCATGCAAATTATTGACTGTACGTGCTTTCCCAATTTGCGCTCGCGCCACCAATATCTTGACGGGAACCACTCGATCACCGATGGGCATAAAATTCGTGTCCGATGGCAATATTCCTTTTTGCCCGGCCGCTTTCCTTTGCTGTAACAAGATGTAGTTGGGAATAGTTACCTTCTCGAAGGTATCGGGTTTAGTTCTCTTCTCCTGGATTCGTGCCCTTTTCTTAAAAAAAAAATAACTATAATTATTATAGTTTTTATATGATTTTTTATTCGAATGCGTGTGAGTTGTGACCAATGAACAAGTTGATGCATTCATATGCCAATGCTTTATGATTCTTGAGATTTGTATTGTAAATAGACAACACCATAAAATGATGGCTAGACAAGTAGTCACATCAATTTCGGTTCAGAAATAACCTGCTTTTTTTTTTAAAAAAAAAATGGAAGCATGCCTTGACATTTAATTACGGAGATTTTTTAAAATATTTTAAAATAATATATATTTTTATTTTTTTAAATTACTTTTAGCCTTAAAATAATTTAAAATATAAAAAAAATTTAAACAAAAAATTAAATTTTAAGAAACATAATTTTAACGGCATCCGATAAAATAAAATCCTCGTTTTTACAGTGAGAGCCGGGAGCCCTTCAGAGTTTGTACACTTTATATGAAAGTCGCGTAGCCATCAATATTTGTAGCTTGCATTCAACGTGTCACAATCCAATTAGGAGTCTGGAAAATACCTATTTTCTTCTTCTTCTTCTTCTTCTAATAACTGATATTTGATTCCCGCACCCAGTAGGCAATGCAATACATATGGACTCGATCACATTCAAGCATAAATTGAAATTGAAATCGAGGTTGAGTATAATTTAATTATGTATAAAATTTAATTATAAAAGTTATTTTTCTTAATTCATGTCCCGTGTTGGAGCATAATTTTCCCTCTTGCGGGGTAATCTCTCTTGAATTTATTTCAAATCGACGAAAATGCTGTTCATTTGCCCTCGGAGTGCAAGGCATTTGAGTTTCGAGGTGGTGAAGCGGAAAATCAATCCAACACGGGACATGAATTGGGTGGATTTCATGGATCCAGCAATAACATATTTCTTTTCTCTTTAATTTCGAGCTTGCCGTGATTGCCTTCCTTTTTTTTTTTTTTGTGAAAGCTTGATGCAACAGTACACAAACATATTTCTTTAAACTCAATTACATCATGTCTCCTTTTGCGAAGAAAAGAAAAGGTTAGATCGGAAAAAAAAAATCGAAAAAAATACGGGTTGAAAAAAATGCTTGAATTAGATTTTTTCATGTGCAAACTACTAATGCCTGTAGTAACTCGGTTGTTGTTGTGACAAGGATGGGACATTGCATGGTAAACAATACCTATAGTTACCATTATAGAAAATAGATTGTTTGTGGCTGTTACATCTGTAATTTAATATCAACAAATTTAATCTCGGATTATCTTTCCATGTGTTAGCAGTTTACAAATCACTGTGTTCTACGGAGACATTCTGCTATAGTTACAGCGATACTGTACTAAATAATATTTTCGATTTTCAGACTATAAGTTTCTTGAACCATGAACTTCAGTGCCACTTTAAACCTGCCTCTTTGAAACGACAGCTAGAATTTGGCAACGTTTTTGCGATTGCTTTTTACTGGTTTCCATATACTTCTTGGTGACTTGCCTCTCCATGGGGCCGGATTTGCAGCAGATGTTTCCAGGTTGACATCAAACTTGGTTGCATCAAGAGACAACCTTTCTTTAATGAAGGAATCCAAATCCAGTCCATTACCCCTACCTTCTTTATCATTGCCAAAGCTGTTAGAGGATGGATTACCGGCTGAGTTGTCATCGACACCTTTTTCTTTACCTCTTGATATATTTCTCAAAGCTTCCTGTGCCTTCTTGTACGGGTCCTGATCCATGTTCAGGAGCTTCTTTATGCTGTCAACTGCTGGGTCAAGGATATCTAAAAATCCTGTAACCCATGGGACGTCATCTACAACTTCGGTACGCTGTGCCAAAGGATGAAAATATGTTAAATTGGGCTCCAATTATTCAACATTAAAACAAATAAATGCAAGTTTACATCCAATCCAATTTCCCAAGCAGCATGCTTGGTTTACTGATGAAATGATAGCAAAATGATGAGAACAAGACTGAAGGAAAGAACAATCAAAAACTTTGTTTTTGATGATTTTGATTAGATGACCAGGTCATCCAAAATGCGGGTATATACAGCGGAAAAACATCCTTCTGTGCTAGATCTTGTCATTTTGGGTACAGAAAGGCGATTACTGACCTGTTGAAAGTAGAGGTTCCGAATTTCCTCAGCACGCACACTGTTTCCTTGATCGTCCTCCAACTGTGCCCATGTCATCCATGTTACATAACTCTGAGAATTTATATTCAGGGATGATCTAAACAATCTTCGAGCTGCGGACAGGTTACCAGCTCTTTGTTCTAGGACACCCCAAGCCTGCAATGGATGACAATGGAATAAGACACTCAAGTTGAAATGGATAAAAGTCATTCCAACATTGTTGTTAACCATGCATGCATTTGAATTCATGCGAATTACCTGTAGACATCTAGCTGCACTTTCAGTGGTTGTGTTAATTGAAAGAGCCTTTTGATATAACTCCCTCGCAGTGGATATGTTGCCTTCTTTCCATTCCATCCATCCCCAAGCCTAAATTTGGAACATCAAACAGTCAGATAATTTTACAGTGATAGAGTGTATAAGTGTTTCAATAATGAGAAAAATAGAAACAAGAATAATTTGCTATTTATGTTTGCATCAACTATGCATGCAACAAGAAGGAATTTCGAAAGAAGAAGATATGACACAAAACTGATCAAGTTTGATTACTAGATCTAAGTATTGTATGAAGAAACATCTTACAATCCAAACGGGTTGGTGCCTTGGGTCCAATTCAGATGCTTTCCTGAACAATACTCGCGCAAGATTTGCAGTAGAATGTCTATATTCCAATAAAGCAAGAGACTGAAGCAGAACAGCATCCCTTGGATTAAGTGCGTGGCCTATCGTTAAAAGTTTTCTTGCTTTCTCAATATTTCCAATATTAGCTTCAAAAACTCCCCATACGTGCCATGCAAATCTGTTCTTAGGGCTTGCTTGTACTGCTTTCTGCAAATTAAATTAGAAACAAGAATATCACAGAATGAAAGACTGAAAAGGAAGCATGCTGCATGAAAACGTGGAAAAAATACAGCTCAAAGCAAGGAATACCTCAAAGAGTTTCCTTGCGACAAGATTGTTCTCCTGTTGCATTTCTAGTTGTGCCCATGCCTGAATCAGAAGATCTCAACAAATTGAGGACTAAATAATTTATGAAAGCAACATCACAACATCTAAGAATGTTTAGGATGCCAAGTACTTACAAGCCAACTGGCACAGCTTTTTGGATTACACTTAGTTGCTTGCCTGAACAAGTATTGAGCCTGCTTATATCGATTTGCTTTAGCTTCCAAAAGTGCCAGTGTCTGGTAAACATACTCATTTCCACCACAAAACTTAAGGCCTTTAGCAAGTAATTGCCTTGCCTTCTTAACGTTTCCCTGTTTTAGCTCTAGAATTGCCCAACCATGCCAAGCAGCTACGTGTCTTTTATCAGCAACTGTGGCGGCATCAAATAACTCTCTTGCTCTCCTAATATTACCCATTTTATTTTCCAAAACAGCCCAGCACTGTTCCAAGGACATGTGCTGGTTAAATCCAAATACGAGAAATGAAAGTAGAATAGGAATGCAGTTCATCCTATGATAAGTTTACCAACGTTGAGCCAGCGCTGCTAATTTTACAACATACATCACCATGCTATCATTCCATGAAAAAACCAAAGAATGAACCAACATCATATATATTGGCTATACCAACATTAGGCACCAGCAGGATGCTGATGTGATTGAGTCGACAAAATGCGCGACCACAAGTTTGGAATTAGGGAGTTTTACAACAGTTAAATCTACGCAACCTATTCAAGAAGCTAAATGATCATACAGTGACGTCATGTACTATTCTCTGTGTTACATGAGTAGATGGGATATTCACTGAATGCAGAAATCTATCAACAAATTTCGCAGAATTCAAACATTGCACGACTCAACTGTAAAATTACCACAATTCCAAGAGGCCAGTGGCAGAACAATGTAAGAAATTAAAAAAAACCTTCAAGATTCCCTCTTTTTTTGACAGTTACTAGTGAATGGAAAATGGAAATTAATACCAAGATCAAACTCAGGTAACAATTGACCTTGCCACCTAGAACCAATAGCTTAAGAAATAAAACAAGAGTGAATGTCCTAGAACTTGCTTTGGGGGCATAAATAAGGATCAAAGCATTTCATAAGCCCTCAACAATTACCAAATCGATCAAAAAAGATTAGCATTAAGAGTTGAATCACGTTTGTAGTCGGAAAGAATAGTTACACGTCTCTAACCTGCCAAACGTAAGGATTCTCTCCTTGAGTTGCCTGGCACCCTTTCTCATACACAGCTCTTGCTGCTTCTGTTTTTGATTGCTTGCCCAATATCCTCCCTAATGCCACATATGGCTTCCCATCTTCAGGCCAATAACTAATACACTTGAAAAACCACAAAGAGAAACCCATTTTTAACAGCACCAATATTTTCCTCAAAAAATCAACCAAAGTTAATCACAGCAAACAAAAACATACCTTTTGCAGTATCTCCTCAGCTTCTTTATACTTAAAACGCCTAGCTAACACCTTGGCCTTATACAAAGCCAAGTCCAAATTCACAACAAGTGGCTTCTCTTGAGGACCGGAACCAGAGGACCCCACTCTCTCTGGCTCAAAAATTGGCATCTTTTTTGCAAACTCCTCAAGGCCCACATCAATGATTTTCAAGGATTTAGTGTTATCATCATCGCTCTGTTTCTCACTACTCTCGCCGGAATCCTCACCGGGAACCTCCATTTCCGGCCGGCGAACAACCAGCATTCCCTCCAAAGAATCTCTCTTTGATTCAATAACAAGATTGCTGTCCCGGTTGCTAAGCTCATTGGTTCTCGATGATTCTAAGGAGAGAGGTTTTGGGTCTAGAACAGGAGGGGATTCCTTAGAGGAACATGGTATAGTTGTTCTTGTTTTGGTATGGACTTTGAAGTAGAGTTTGGAGTTGTTGTTGGGGTTTTGAGAGGGAGAGAAGAGAGTGAAAGTTGCTTTCGAAGTAGAAGAGGAAGAGGAAGGAGAGAAGAGGTGCATTTTCTTTTCTTTCAAATTTCTGTTTTTGTTAACGGATGAAAAGGAAAGTGGTCGAGAGGAGAGAATACTGGGCGGGCTTTGTGAAGGAGAAAGAGGTGTGGTGTGTAAATGACCACCGCGGCCTTTTGGACTTGAGGTGGCACACTAGCATTTTTTATTTTTTACAGTTATATGAAGTCTTTTTTTTGTTTTTCGGGTAAGCACGAGAAATGCAGTGACTTTGAGGGTACTTTAGTCTATGCAAACAAGGGACGTCACTGGCGTAAGAGCAGCCACGTCGCTCAACACATCGGGTGGCTTAGCTCTCTAATCTAGCTTGCAGATTTTTATGCCACGTGGACAGCTTCTGTTGGTGGGAAATCATAGTCTATCTCATGGACAACAGTCTGCTATCTTGGGACACAGTGATACGAGCGTTCAAGACAAAGGAATTAGTTTCTTTGGGACACGGTGATACGAGCGTTCATGACAAAGGATCTATAGTTTTTTATTTTTTAAAAAGTTTTTAAATTATTTTTTTTCTTCACTTCAATTTTTTTTTGAAATTGTTTTAATATTCTATATCAAAAATAAATTTTTAAAAATAAAAATAACCAAAGTAGCTTGATCTCACTGGTAGTACAAAGTGTGAAAAAAGATTCCCACTGGTGAATGATGGAAAACAAAGTGTGAAAAAAATAAACAAGTGCGAACAGTAGCACGGTGCTATGCAACAGTTCACCCATCAACCTACAAACTCAACAGATAGCATCATTTTGAGAGAATGAACAAGCATCCTGACAGAAAGGGACTGAGAGAAAGACGAACAAAAAATATTCTACAGCTAGAAGACTCAGCATCGACGCTTGTTACTATGCATTAATCATCAAGTTTACCCTAATCAATAAATATTAACATGAAGGAAAATAATGATCAAGCTCTGAATATCATACAACAGAGACTTGTCGTAGCCATCAATTAAATATCAAATTAACACTATGATGAGCATCATAGACGTGTATCAGCACAATTAAATAATGCATGGCATTTATTAAATCAAGAAAAATGAAATATTTCCACCGGACCTCCACATAATTTGTCAGTCATCGAGTAGTAATTTCCATGATAACTTGCCTGCTTCTATCCATCAATAGACAGTCTGAGGTAAACCTGGAGCCCCAGAATGGATGATTAAGAAAGGATAAATGCAATGTACCTGCGAACGCAAAAACCTAAGTTCCACCCCATCGTCTTTTTCTGGCTGGCCTATCTTGGTTAGCTGGAACTGTATCGATTATGACTTCAACTTGGGGTTCGGAAGTCTTGTCCAGTTCTTTTTTCTGTGCAATTGGATCCTTAAAGCGCTCCCTACGTTTTTCCATCTTTGCTATCGTGTCCAGTATCCGTTTACTGTCAACTGCCCCATCATTCTTGTTTCTACTGGAAGCATTTTCACAGAGAAAATTTCTATTCTTCGCATTGCAAGTTGGAACCACACTTTTAAAAGCACATTTTTTTGCCAACTTGCTTTCCATGCTTGATTCTTCTGCCATTATCTGGCCGTCTTCAATGTTCAATTTTTCATTGTGCTCAGTAACTTGAGATTTACCGATCCATTTCTCTTTATCATCGCCTCTGGTTTCAAGAACATCAGTTTGGATTCCTGTCTGGGATTCATTGAAATCCTTCGAACACATTGGCTCCTTGGCAAACTTCAGATCCATCCTTTTAAACATACTTTTCTGCATTAAACTTCGACCATTAGAACATCTTTCAGGGAACTTCATAATATATTGCCATAAGAAAATGTTAACCATGTATACCTACCTACGATATTGATAGAAAATAAAACAAAAAACTATGGAGAAAATTGAATGATTCAAAGAACATATCAAAATTGTAAAATGTCTAGATCACATTGCAGGAGAACCCAAATAAGCAAAATCCTGAAAACCATTAAGATAGCAAATCTGTGCAGATATTTTATAGCAAGTCCACAATCATTTGAATTAGTCATCAACTCTGGCATCTTAAGAAACAAGCTACTAAAAATTATATATAGATTGGCAGGATTTGTATGCTGTCTTCAGATGTAGTAAATTCCCTATCTTTACAAGACAGCATTAGACACCTTCTCAGCCTATGCTGAGTTAAATACCCATTTACAAACAGTCCATCAAAATGACTACTGCTACAACAAGAACCCAGTCGTTCCCAAAGCTTAATTAATATTAGCATTCCATGGGCTGACCTATATTTAGTTCTTTTCCAAACATATCGACTTTCCTAGAACCAAAGGCAAGCTCTTCACAAACACACTGAGGATGTCTTGGCATTGAGAAGGTCAGATTCGTTAGAACCCTATCAAACAAATCCTCTCCTTGCAAAATAAATGTAATCCATTACAAATTCTTCACAAGAAGACAAAAAAAAAATTTAAACCGTTCACATTATAAAACTGGTTATGCAACATTACGAGTGCTGCTTGTATTTAGCAGCTCTTCCCTCAGCGAAGACAAACCATGAAATAACAACAGAATTGATAAAAAGAGATACTGGTTGCATACACAAAAGCAATAAATTAGCATATAACCTCCATGGTGTCAAATCATGCAGCTAATAGGAAATGATAATCTACCACATAATACAGAGCTTAAAATCACAATGGACTTGGTGTGTGAAAAAGAAAAAAAAAAGGATAATGAACAAATGGACAATATTTCACATGATAATGCAACAACATGCGCCTAGGACAGGATTGAATAGGATAATTGAACATCCAAGAGCAATGCATGAAACAATAAGCGCAAATTTGAACATCAGACAAATCTCAAAAAGAATTCACTTCACAACAACAATGCAACAAGAGATCATAACTCTTTGCAAGGAAAACAGTTTGCTAATGTCTCTATGCATCAAGACATACCAAATCAATATCTGAATCAACTAAAAAAGACAGATGATGAATAAGCAGAAAAGCAGGGGTATAGTAATCATAAGGATCAGTCACAAAATATATGAGATTGCATAACGGCGAGTGAAATGTAAATGCTGGAACACGCTGTCAAAGAGATGGCTAATTCAAAAACTCAAAGAAATAAAAATTATCAAGTAGAATTGTTACAATCTGCAACAACCGTCAATCAGATAAATTTTCCCGATATTAAGTAAATCACAGATTCCCCACAAAATTCATAATTTAGGAAGCAATTATCATGCCATTGAGTTATCAATAACAATATTCCTTTTATTGGAGTCAACTATACACCAGAGTATTAAGGGGGGCAGAGGGATGCAATGTTGATAACTTGATAAATATTTAAAAACTTCACCCCAGAGGGTAATCAATGCATCTAAGAAAAAAACTATAATTACATTGCCCTGTCGTTTTGGAGGTACTTTACATTCAAATTCACAATAACCTTCTTCAGTGCAAAAGAAACTATGTAATGGCTTTCTAAATTTCATTTGCCAATCTGCCCCTACTATTAACAAATCTTAAATATAAGATCCATGAAGGAAGCATGCTAAATATACCAAAATATCTCACTTCGGAAGTGGCAAGTATATAAAGTGTAGAGGATATAAAATGTATGAATGATCACCAGAAGAGCATAGCATGCAAATCACATGCAAATATACTTTCAGAGGAGCATAACATGCAATATCAGGTACAAGCATTGTAATAGTGGTTTATCAAAATCTGATTCCTAGAAAACTAATATTTTCCCGACAAGCTGGTTTCATTTCTCAACCTTCTGAAGTCTCTACAATAACAAACAAGGACATACTATTGAAAATTCCATACTAACATCAAATGGAAAGGTAGCATGTTAAATATCAATTCCATAGCCATAACAAGAAACATCACACTACACTTGCAATGGGGAAATTGCAGAACACGATCAACTGCTTATTACTGAGTGTTTCTTTATCCTGAATGGCTTATTGACAATAGAGCATGGGAAGACATGAAAAAATTCTTAGTGAGCTTCACAAAGTGAATCACATGGAAATTTTAACATGAGAAGAAATGTCGGATAAACACACAATGAGATAGCATTAACAAGAATAAAGACTTGCTCAAAAGAAGAGCACTAATACATACAAGTACAGTTGTACTAGGTTTTGATCTCAGCTTCCCTAAGTTTACCTTTACTTCTCCAACATTCAAGTCAACTGGATCACAGCACCTCCTGACCATCTTCTCATGCCCCCTTCTATACATCCTACCAGGATTTCTATTGACACACCTAGCATTACTTCCTTCTCTGATCATTTTGTAGCTATGCCGGCTAAAATCCATACCATTAACCACCACCCCACCAGTGGCAGATCTATGTTTAGCATGAATTTTTTCATGTGTTGAAGTTACTCCATAGAAACATGGTTTCCTTTCAACATAAAAATCGCCAACATGATGCCTTAAAATAGATTCATCCTGTTTCCACTTAAGTACTCTAGATCTCCTGCTATATTTTCTCCTCTCCAAATGAACCTGATCGTCAGGATAAATGATACCATCTTCAGCATCAATGGTATCGTTAAAACTACCATCCCAACCACGATCCTGGCCTTCCCTGATGCATATTCGTCTCTTTGGTCTCCTATATCTTTCAGTTAATCTGGAGTTGAACATAACACTTCTTGACGGCAACTTCTCCCGCCACCTTCCATCATTGGATTCATAAGTTTCCCTCTGATACTTGGAGAAAAAATGTTGATGAAGTGGATCACAATAATCTTCTTCAGTTTCCATGTTCCATGAACTATTCAAATCCATACGGGGATCACAGCCATATTTAACCCTTCTACTGGAAATATTCCCTTCTCTCCCAATAAAGTTGCGCCTTTCACATTTTTCATTCAAAGAAAACCTTTTCTGGTTGGCCAGTGGAACAGATCTTCCACAATTTTCTTGCATTAAGTCATCTTCATTTTCATGACCAAGCAAGCGCATACTGTGAGTGCTCTTCTGAAATTGGATGTTTCCACTCTTCCTTTTCCATAGAATTTCTCTCTCTTTGTGATTGTTGTACTTGGAAACCAAATGTCTTGACCTCCAATAAGTGGGAGGAATCACGTCCTCCGGAAAGAGTCCTCTTCCAGAACTATACAAATCTTTGCACGTATCTTGATCATCTATTCTACAGCTTCGTTCATGGAAAAATTCCTTCTCATTCCAATCCCTTCTGTTCTGTGGAATCATCTCATCTTTAAAGCTGTGATTATACTTGCTATGACAGTGTTTTTTGTAAACAGCCTGAGCATGGTCATCCCTGCACCTTTTACCATTGTAACCACAAGAAGGGTCTTTCTGCCGACTATAAGAGAAATCTTCTCCATTTCGATAATCAAAATCATGCAGATTTTCAATCTGTCTGCTACAATCAAGGGATGAGCGATCCCTAAGTGTGGGAGAGGTATAGCTATCATTATTAGGAAGGATCCTCCATTCAGGAACTCTATGGAGTCTCCGATTGTGATCCTTCCTTTCCTCCCAAACAGGTCTTTTATGACTTGAACAATTTTGGATACCTGATGTTCTTATACCACCATTTCTTTTAGGGCTCTTATGGTTAGATGTAACAGATTCCTGTAACTTGGTGCCCAAAGATGGCTTTCTTAAGGGACCAGGAGAATCTTTGAGAGTATGACAGATATTGTCTCTGGATGCTTCAGAATCACTGTCAGAGTAGGATAGACTTGGGCTAAAATAACTGTAATCACTCAGTGATAGTTCTGGCTCACTCAGAAATTGATCTGACTTGCACTCCTTCCTGTCAATTTCTTCCTCTTCCTCGTCTACAGTTTCCATTTTTTCAGCAATGCCTTCTGAAGAATGGGCATTTTCCTTTTGATGGTGATACCCATCCGCATTAGAAATCTGGTTGGCTTCATAATTATCAGTATTCGGAGACATTTTATTGGACACCGACATTGACTGGAAACACCTAATGATAACAAATTAAAACCATTAACATCATCAGTGGCTCAACAAAAGCACTGGAATATAAAGAAAGCTAAACTTCTAATGTAATAGCCCTTCAATATATGTCGCCTGAACGAACATGAAAATTAAACATCTTAGACAAAGCAACATCATCTTCTATCAACCAAGTCTCTGCTTCATTATATTACATTAAGCATAAAAGAAATGCTTATGAGACTTTTAGCCTCCGCTTAAAAAATAAGAGATTCATTAGATGCAATATTACTAACTGAGTATTTCTATTGAACTCCAGAACCATAATAATGAACATGAAAATTAATCTTAGACCAAGCAACATCATCTTCTATCAACCAAGTCTCTGCATCATTATATTACATTAAGCATAAAAGCAATGCTTATGAGACTTTTAGCCTCCGCTTAAAAAATATGAGATTCATTAGATGCAATATTACTAAACTGAGTATTTCTATTGTTCGATTTTGATAGCCAAATCTATTTCTATTGTTCGATTTCTATAGTTCGAACTCCAGAAGCATAATAAAACTCTAACTCGCATCCAAGACGTGTACCATGTTAGATTTTGATTGCCATAAAGCCACCATATTCAACTAGGAAAACAAATCCAAGCCAAACCAATTGTACAGGAAATATGAAGATAATTCTAGATATTTAAATGGTTAAAACTTTTTCAGAGAGGAAGACCTGAGATTTCCTTCCAGAGACTCCGCAGAGGGTTCATCTCTACTGGCACTACCAGAAGAGCAGGCATCTCTTTTATCATCAACATTTAAATCCCTTCTTTTTGATGCTCCGGGTTCATTGCTATCTATATGGCTTGATTGCTCCATGCTGGACTGAGAGGAATTGTCATTGGAGTCCTGCACATTGATCTGTTCCAAATCATGCAAAGAATTAATCATTATATAGAGTAAAAAAATGTTGTAAGAGAAGTCAAACATATTTAAAGTAAAATCCAACCTTTATAACAACATCAGAATCCCAAACACGTGGACGCCTTAGATCCATGGTTGGTTGACGTTCACCAGTGCTGTCTTCAACCTGAATTGCTCTGCCTTTTCGCTGAAGCAATCAAAACAATTCATTAAATAACAGCATACAAGAAAGCATACTAGACATTCATAGAAAAAATAAATGTAGTCAATGTGGTAATATCAAAATAAGGAATCCTTAATTTAGGGGTACCAATCCCAGCTGCTTCCCTCCCCTATCAGCATATTCTGATGAAGAATCAACTTGACTAATAGGTCAGCTATAGCTATACTATTCTGCTCAGGTCTGAATTCATAAACCTGATTTCATGCAAATAGAATATATTTGGAATTCCAGCATTCAACTATGATTTCACAATGGCCATGAAAAGACCCCTAAAAAATAAAAATAACTCACCTGGGTAGATTTTGAAGAATGAAGAATTGACATTGCACCATGCATGTAAGACTGTTGCCCATATTGCTCCTACAATGCATCTCACAGAGTTTCAATGATTAGTGGCCAATTGCCAGTTAACAAAAAAGTGGTAATGGCAATAATACCTATCATAAATCAGTTGGGCATAACTCTGTTCTTTTTTTTTTCCTTTGCAAATGAGGTGTTAGAACTCTTTGATCATATGAATATAAGGTCAATTATCTGACCAAAATGAGTATAATGTTTCAAAAATTTACCAATGACATGCAGTACTGTTTCCAGCTATCCTCATTGAAACCAAAATTGAAGAAATTGGATATATCAACTCCAGGATACCTCCATTGCTTTTCTTCAAATGCATCAATATTTACATCTAGTATACTCCTGTTGAATACAAGGAAGCAAGATTTTACTTAATATTACTGGAGAATTAGAACTCTTGCATCCAATACAAGAGTACAAAAATTCCCTTAATCATTCATCACTGCAGCGATGGCAGCCTCATAAATGTGAAATAACATTTACCCTTATTTAGAACATTAAATCATTTTGTATGTGCATTGCTGTGTGCTATCTTATAACAACCCTAAATAAATTGTATTTGCACAGAACTGGAGTAATGGGGGTATTTACTAACCTATACCATGGAAGTGAGTAACCATATCCACCATGAGATAGTACTGAATTGGTTGTAGCATGAAAATTAGCAACCCGGCCTGAATTTACCTTGTGTTGCTTGCACCTGTTATCTTCCCAATTACCTCTAGCAGAGCTAGAAGAACGAGATGCCACCCCAGCAGATTCATTGCCTTTTTTATTGCTCGGAAATGATGATCCATAAGGTCTTACATTCTAAACAATAGCAGGAGAACAAGAAACTAACTAGGTTATTTTCACATCAAACTTCCACCTCTAGGAATACTATTGTTATCAAAAATAAAAACACGGAACAAAATATCATATTAACATGTCATTCTGCAATCAAACAAACTGAAAATCAAAACTGCTGATTTTGAACTTTTTTACATTCTTGGTCTTGTACAATACCCGAACAATTCTCAAAAAGACACCATCTACATAACCATCAGTCATGTCATTGCACTACACCATCTACATAACCATCAGTCATGTCATTGCACTTAATAAATCAGAACCAAAGATCTAAAGCTACAAATTAAAAATCCAATCACCAAGATGAACTTCAAAACAAACTAATTAAACAAAACCCAAAACAAACTCATACTAAACTCCAGCCGTAAAATTCAATATCTAATGTTAGAAACAGCAAATTACACTTCATATCCATAAAAATTCTAAAATCAAGTATTTCGACTAAAGTCCAAAAAGTACACTCCTAGTCTCCTACAAAAAAATAGAGACAAAAATCTGAACTGAAAAACACATAACACCATTTCCGCACCATTTCCATGAAAACTCAGTACCTTATAATGCAAATGCGGCAAGTGATGAATACCCTCTACTCCATTCCCACTAGCACTACATTCTACTCCATTTTTAGCACCAACAAAACCACCACCCTCCCCTTCTTCCTCCTCGAAACCGCCACCGCCATTACCATTACCGTTCCTTGCTCTGCCAACTTCAAACCCTTTACAATCCTCATCATTCAAAACAATATTCAGATCATCTTCACTATCACTCCCATCACCAACCTCCTCCAAAACCCCCAACTTCTCTTTGTTTAATTCCTTGGACTCCGACACCAGGTTCTCTTCTTTTTCGCTTTGATTAACTTTGTTACGATCACTGCCTTCATTTCCTTGATGTGATTCTGATTCTGTATATAAATTACTGGAGTTTGGTAATGAATTGATAACTGAACTCGCTTGAATCACAACATCTAAGTATAAATCACCGAAATCATCACCTGTTAAATCATCCATTTGGAAACCCTAAAGGTTATTAAATTTATGGGGTTTTTGTGTTAAATGGAGAGACCATTTTGTTGATGGTTTCGAAATGAGTGAAGAAGAGAAGTGGAGAGTGTGTTTATGAGAGGGCTAAAACCCTAACATGGGATAATCCATAAACCCTACCCATACTATTCAGAATTGGATATCGTAACTCGGTCCTTATATTGTTAGAAAATAACAAGTTAGTCCCTCAAGGTTTGTACATTTTTAATCACTTTCCAGTTGCTCATGAATTACTCACAAACTGATGTGAATGAAATTGAAACAATTAAGAAATTGAATAGCAAAAAGAAAACTATAATTCTTGCACACCTAACTAACATGGTTTTGAAAGAATCAAAGAAAGGTATCTTTTGTTTTGGAATTAGATTATAGTTATTTTTTAAAATATTTTTTATTTAAAAATATATTAAAATAATATTTTTTTTTAATTTAAAGTATTTAATGAAATTTTATGTTTAAGACCTTTTTAAATATTAAGAATAAAATTACAAATTTACTCTTTAAAAATATTAATTTTGTGTATTTATTTAATGTTTTGTTGTGTTTTAGTTTTTTTTATCGGATCATATAATCTCACCTGATAACAAAAGAATTAAATGAAATTTTAATAAAATAATATCCAAAAAATATTTTTAATTGATCCAAGAATGCAAAAAAAATATATCAATAACAAAATACTAAGGATGAAAGTATAAAAAATATTTATTAAAAAAAAAACAATTAAGGTTAACCTGTCAAACAAGCAACTCAGTAACGATAATGAAATATTTCCATAGAAAGCAAATTAAAAAAAAATATAAAGTTCAATTCTCAGTCGGTCTAATGTTAATAGATAAAAAAAAAACTCAATTAAAAAAAAAACAACTTGAATTAACTTGTGTTAGCCTCTCAACCTGCTATTCGGGTCATAAAATCAGAATAACTTAGTAGAAAAGTAAATCAATCAAAGTTGTAAAGTTCAATTCTCAACCGACACAGTGTAAAAAAATAGAATTAAAAACAAAGTAATAAAAATGATAGAAAAAACTACCTAAGCAAACCCGAGCGAACCCACGATATGGGTCACAAGATTATGACAAGCTTATAAAAAAGAAACCGAAAAAAATTATAAAGCCTAACAAACTCAATATTATAAAATAAAATTAAAAAACAAATATTTTTAAAAATAACAATTGAAATAATTAAAACCAAATTTGATATAAAAACTGTCAATCTACTTTGCCAATTTGGAAACAGTCATTCGTGAAAAACAACGAGAGAAAAGAGAAAGTAGTAATAACATCTCCAACGAAGCTGTGAAATGGAGAGTCAAAAATAAAAAAAGTTATATATTGGTTTTTTTTTACTTGTTTTTCATGCTCAAATGGAAAAGCCAAACAAAATGCTAAATAAAATATCTTTTCATTTCTATATATGTTATTCCTATATATCTCTTAAAAGAGCTAAAACTAACAAAGTGAAATCAACAAAAAAATAAACAAATTAAATATAGCTATGTGAAAAAAAATAATATTAAAATCATTAAGAAAAATAAAATATTTATTTATTTTACTCTAATAAAATTGACTTTTCCAATGGTTTTTTTTTCATTAGAGTATACACAGTAAAAAAAATTATATTTATACTATTTTATTAATTTACCTTTTTAAAATAGCATTTTCATTGAAGATGTTCTACGAAAAGGAAATGAAAGAAGAATAGCTCGTCGGAGCCAAACCAAAGCTCTTCCATGGACACTCGTTGCTAGTTAAGGCGGAACTTTCGAGACGATTCCAATTTCCAACAATATCTGGGAAAGACAGCTGGTAAAGCTTCAAATTTGCGGCACGTGGCGCCATATCATGGTGGACTTCCTCACTTATTTGCGTGGGGGCTACTTTTCCTCACTCATGGTGGACTTCCTCACGCACTGGGTTGTCAGGTTCAAATGCTGTTGAATCCAACAGCGATAAAGGCTTGCTGGACCTGAACGAGATCGAGAAGGTTCTCACTGATCCGAGAGCGGATGACGTGAAAGTTATCATAAAAGTCATTTTAAAAAATAAAATTGTTAATATAGTTTTTTTGAATAGTATAAATATATTTTTATATGCATTAAAAAAAATCATTTTAACAATTTATTTATAATTTAATATATTTAATATTAATATTTTTTATTTTTTTGAGAAAAATTATGTAGACGATAAAATAAATCCTTGAACAATCTATTTTAATACTTTGAGCTTTTTTTTTATAGATATATTGAAATCACCTTTCTTTAACTGAAAAACTATTTTGATTTTTTACTTGGCTATCTCTTTGAAACTGCAAAATCATTGGAAAAAAAGCTAAAAAAAGAGTTTTTTACTTTGGCTACTCTCCCATTAGGGATGCCCTTACATTGTATTACTGGGCAGAGCAGGAGGGTTTGTGTTCGTTGTTTTGGATATTGGTTGATAATGGTTTCTTTGGTGTTTAAGAACAACATGTGTTAAGATGTTTGTTGATTTTTCCAAGCATTAAGATTCCCGTTCATGTCTTGAGTTTTTTATTTGCACGGGCAGGCTAAGCAAAAGCAAAAGGGTGCTCGGCGAATGACCCTCCCCGGCGTAGAAGGGCAAGAGGGAGGAAAGTGGATTGTCATTAACTCCGGTTTGTTTTCCTCTCTATAATGTTAGATGCATATATTGTTACTGAAAAAAGAAGAAGAAGTTAGATATGTTGGTATTTTACAATCAATGCAGCCCAAAGTTGAGCTGGTTAGAGTTTCCTTTCTCGCTGCTTAAAGGGGAAAACTGGAATAGACTCTGTCAATTCTTGCATAGTCGTATGTGTTCTTATTGAGTTTGTACCTTACTCAATACGGGCATCAATTTCATGCTCATAGTAACCCTACGAGCAAGTTGAAATTGACTTAAATTCTGTTAGCATAATTGTGAAACATTGTTACTTTGATGAACTCTTAAGGTGATAAACGAGGCTTGTTGATTCATAGAACCCTGCTACCTTCTCTGTCCTTAGGTAAGGTGATAGTTCATGTTCTTGATGAGGAGGCTCGAGCAGACTACGATTTGGAAAGTCTTTGGACCTCAGACACATCTAAAGAGGAGCCAGTTCGGGTAAAATGTAAATTCGAGGACTACAAATTTTAAACCTTTCTGGTCTTTATCTGATTTTTTGCCTTCTCAACACGCACACCCACCCACCAACATGACATTGTAAGCTGGGTTCTCTTCTTTATCTAGAAGATAGAGGAATGCATTAGCACGAATCGAGATTGTTAGTTCAATTATTTTTAGCTATTCAGGAAAATTCAATATGCATTTAGCAGAAGAGAAATCCAAGTATAAAAAAGCAATTGAGCTCCAATCTCTAGCAAGATGGTTGAAAATTTTATCCCGGTTTCTAGAGCGAGAGATGTATGCAAATTTGAGAATAATCTAGCTATAACTGCATCTCTTTTTTCAATCATTTCCACCTTTTATCCATTTTGCGTCTTCTAAATCTGACAGTGGCTTTCTGAGTGTTTTACCCGTCGGCTTGAAGGGGAGAGACAGAGTTAAGAGTTTTCTAACCAATTTAATGAGCACTCTGCACAAAATATTCTCTGTGGTTAAGTTGCTGATTAATGTATTGGTCTTGTGGAGTTCTATAAACTTGCATATACGTGTATGTATAAGTTTCTGCACGTGTGTAATGTTTTTTCTGCCTGGTTTTTGGACGGGATAGGTCCATGACTCTGTGGTCTGTGGGGTAATCTATTGATAACTGTCATCTTAGTTGTACAGCAAATTGTTAGAAACTTAGAATTCAATCTCAATCCTTATTTGGAATGGCTTCTTACCATGACAGGGTTTCCAAACTTTTTTTAAAAATTAAATAATGGTCGTTTATGAATAATTTTCTGCAGTTTTTCTGGAGCTGCTCGTGCGTATTAATCTAGACTTTTTTTGAATTGTCTATATTGTTTCATCTTTTCTCGGAATCTCTGTTCCATCCTTTTCCGTGCAAGGATCGTAGAAAAAGAACGAGGAATTAGCTCATAAATCACAAACTAATAGTAATAACATATGATATAGTGTTTCTTTGGCTTACATTTCTACTGAAACAGATTTATAGCAAGTTAAAGCAGCTCTTACTAGTGATATCCTTCAGGCATGAAAGGATTTTGGTGAAATCAAGTACATAAATGGAATTTGAAGCCAATCAGTGAAAATAGAATGCCTTGTTTCCCACTACATGCAACTGTTCACTACTTACTTGCAAGTACCGTTATCGTCTTCTTCTTCTTCTGTACATGAAATGGGAAAGGCAGATAGGGTTTCCCAAACTCATTGCAAGGCACATCATGCCCAAGCACTGACACACATCTAGAGGAACCTTTCTGCCAACTACTGTGTATTGTACTCAAACTGGTTTGTATGAACCAACTTTCTTCTTCTGAGTGAAGTAAAACACAGTTGCTGCAATAACAGAACCACCAAAAATCAATGCACCTGCAAGACCAAAGAACACTGCACGTTCGTCACCAGAGTAAAGGCTTATCAAAAACTTTTTTTCTTATCCCAGTTTGAGATACTGACCTATGGCAACATATATGTAATTAGGTTCTGGTCTGACTGTAGTTAGTGCACCTGCGAATTCACACAATACTAAATTTTCAGATTCATAAGTTAAAGTAGTAGGGGCTAGTAAATAATATATGTGCTTGCTATATAAACATATGCTATAAAATTATGTGAAGGAAAGTACCCTGGTCATAACAGTTCGTTGAATGCCTCCTGTTGGTACAAATGCAAAAGAAATTCTCGTGTAGACCATTGTTATAACCACAGAATCCACCACTAGCCTCACAAGATTGACATTCTCCATCTAGTTGCTTCCAAGTCAACTTGAAACCACCTTGCAATGCCCGACCAAAACCCTGAACCAAGTCTCCATAAACTGCCTCGTCACTCACCAGGGCACTCACAACTGACTCGCAATATCTATGCCAATCAAATTCTGGTGTTGCTCCCTCCAAGAACACATATGACTGCTTAATACCATACTGTAAACATGCTATATGTGGAAGTGAAGGTGGATACAGTGTGCAATTATAAAAGAAATGCAGCATTTTATTGCCTAGCGTAGAATTGAACAGTGAAGGAGTGCTATTTACTGTGATAGTATCATGGGGTGCTTTTGGACAATCTGCTCGTCTTATTTTGGTATGGTGAAGGGTGAGAGATTTACTGGAGTGGTTGATGTTTGTAATAGGATAAAGATCATTAGAGAGATAGATCATTGGATTTTGGTCACTGCAAGAGATATTGAAGCCTGGGTATCCACAATGCTCAAACTGTTGACTTTGGTGCCAAAAGGGGTAGCTAATTGTGATGCCATTACCACCGCAGTCAAAGGAAGGGCATGTTGTGATTGGTGATTGATCACTGGAGTCGCCATTGATGGAGGTGTAGAGGAAGACAAGGAAGAGAATAGAAGGAAGACGAGCTAGAGAGGCCATGTTTTAGAATGGAAATGCTTGTTGATGAAATGAAACTGGCAATTAGACGCCGACGGCATACTATAATTGATTTGGGTCGATCATTGAGTTTTAACTAGTTTATTGTTGTTGTTTTCTGGTCAGGGTTGTTAAAATATGATAAAGGGAGGTCAACGAAGTAAGTAGAATGCTAAAATTTAATAAAGTGAAGTCAACGAAGTAAGTAGAAATGATACAGAAATTTTTGGAATAAGTCATTAATTTATAGTTTTTTTATGGATGATTCCCATTCATGAAAAATAAATCATGCAAGGCAAGGTACATTGTTATATGCTAAATGACTATTATCCTCAAGAGCACCAACACGATGATGAAGACCCGATAATGTTTGGTCCGCAGGCTCTGTAGCGTTCGGTCTGAAGTTTTAAGAGGTAAACTATCCATCTTTGACTCTTAGGCATGCCCCATAAGCTTGGTGGTTCTGTCCTTGAAAAAAAAAACAATCTTTGAGGACTTGACCCCTTAGCTGGGCACAAATTGGTAAAGTCATTAGGAGACAAGAGGAAGGAATTTGTCAAGCCCAGCTACCATCCAACTCAAGCCCGTAGGCACTCAAAAATTGATAAACCTCCATGGATGGTTGCCCACAATAAGAATTATTAATTCACAGTCCATAAAAACTATTTAGGGCCACTTGCGCTCATCCTGTGGCTTATTAGACCAACCATGTAATCAATTCTTGGCTTTTTAATCCTTTTCCGTTTCAGGCAAAAAAAAAAACAGAGAGAGAGAGACAGAAACCACATGCATATTGTTCCGTGGAGTTTGTCCCTGCCAAGCCGTAATCGAAACCTGTCATTTACTTAATGACCCTTAGATTTTATGGGGGGAAAATGAGAGATGTAGCTGACTTTGAGGGGGTGTTTTGGTCTAGTAAGATACTGTACAGACTAGTGAGTAGACAATAGCACTGTCATCTCATGCAAGCCACTGCTCTGTATCCTGTACAAAGTGATATCATGTGCATATCATAGCACAGACAGTCATTTATGTCCGAGGCTAGATAGCCTGCAACCTGGAGCTGGTCAGGTTTCCTTCCAACTGTAAATGATGTAAAGATTCTACAACTGCACAAGCAAATGGTGATCTTGTTGTTCCTTAATTTTAGCATTTTAGGTGATTTTTATTGGTTTCTTTGTTTCTATGGGAATGGTTTTTTTTCTTTTTCCATATTGTTTGTGTTTATGACTAATCTATCAGTTATTGTTCGGCATATATAGCTGCTTCATCTTTAAATTTGCAAGTCATGCACCTTGATAAAGATCTCAATAACTCTATGAGGATATTAATTGTTAAGTATATATAAGCACTTCGTTGAAATTCATAGGGAGGATTGACGTCAAGCCATCGACATGATATTGGGAGAAAAGCTCAGGGGCAGCTCAGGTTCAACATAGACAGATCGCATATATATAAAGCCTGACCAAACCTAGCCAGGCCTATACAAGCAGCGACTTATAAGCCTATAACATATCCACGTGACCTTGAGAGGTAAACATGCATCTGCGCCTGACGGTTCTCTGCCTGTGCATTCAGTCTAACCACTTGTCCATAAAAAAGAAAATTCTCATTAATTTTGGCTTGAAAAGAAACAGATCATCTTTCATCTTCCAAGTAATTCAGCTGCTAGAAGTGTCTGCTATTTGTAAGTCATTTGAGCTAATTCATCTTTACAGTGGGAGCATATCATTTGAGCTCCTACCCTTTTCCTAAAATGTAATTTTTGCTTATTAATCACAAATTAGGTATGCAGGTAATTTGAAAATTAAAGTTAAGAGTGAGACACGCCAGACCTACAAAAAGAAAAAAACAAGTATTGTAACTTTTTTTTTTATATACACAAAGACCTAATTAATTCATGTAGACCAAACAAATTAATCATACTACAGAAATTCAAGGAAGGATTCGATCATAATACATGACTTAGCCTCGTTCCATGTAAACTAAACGAGTTTGATATAGTTTTACGTGAAAGTGAATGTGAATGGAGTGAAGAACAAATTGATTTGTGAAAAACACATCAAAAATATAAATTAACATGTCATGATATACTAGTAGAAGTTGGTGACGATACAAACAGATATATATATATAAGCATCTCTCAAAGTAGAGACACCACTTTTGGGATCCCACAGTACACGGTGCAGATTGTCAACACCTGTGTTTTTGGTTGTGGTCCTTCAAATATTCACTTCCATTGTGGCTGGTTTGCCTCTGCAAGAATGGTAAACCAAGAACCTTCAAAAGGCTCTCTTATGATGATTGCTTGGTCAATGGAGGGAAAGCTTTGAAGACTAGTCAGGTTGTCAGATTCACATACAAATTCCTTCATGTACGCACTCCAATTTAAGTCTGCCAAGTTGTGTTGATAATCCTAGAAACAAGGTCTTATCATGGAGAGATAAGAGAAAGGATTTCACCATGTACAATAAAAAAAAAAAAACCAAGACCCCTGTCCCTGATGTTCACACAAAAAAGAAGAAGAAGATTTCAATCCCTAACATCCATGAAAATGAAAATAGTCTCAGCTTTTAGCTTTCTCAATATTGTCTAGATCCTTTAATGCAAAGTCCACTAAACCATGAGTTCCCCCTTCTGAGATTTTAAACCAGCCTTTTGTTCCTTGAACATTCGTTACCATTTTGTTATGGTATATGACACTGTAGATATTGTTTTATGATCCGCAGAGATGTTAACATTTCTTCATTCTGAAACTAAACTTTTTCGAGTCTAAAAGCTAATGTTTCTTTAGCTGCATGATGCACAGTTGTGTCTGAAAAAATGGTGCTTTCTTGGCAGAAGCGTGTGCTCTTATTGCAGTCTTCTTTTCCATTGCTTCAATCAACACCAACTTGTGAAGGCGAGAGTGAGAGAGTTGACAAAGGAGGTTGCACGGTAGCATCAAGGCTCGTTGCTCGAAAAGAAAAAATTGAAAATATGCGCGCGCGCGCGCGCAGCAGCAACCAACCAACCAAGGGAACCCTTGTTGGAAAAGTTTGTTGGGATATCGATGTCGTTTTTGAAGACTTGTTACAAACAAATGGGGGTTTGGAATTGATCTCTGTGGCATAAAAATTGCAGCACAAATGTTACAATTTTCCATGTTTTTGTTTTTCTTGAGTAGTAGCTTGTGATTTCTATGCTAGCTTTGTAAATTCTGACATGGTGTTTGTTGTGGACTGAAAATGTTGATATTGATTTATGCTCCAATTTTTCTCTGCAAAACTAATTGCGGAGAAATGAATATTAAATTTCCGGCAAGTTGTGATGTTAACAGTTTAACACGCCACTCCAGACTTGATCAGACTAGGTGTTCAAGAATACATTTCAAATTGTCCTATACTATGACTATCATACTCGTACATTCCTCCTACTCTACATTCCGCCTACTCCTACAGAATCAAGAAGCTCAACACGGCATAAATGGCAAAAGAGAACATTAAGGAAAAAAGAAAAATAATTTTTCCTCATTTTCCTTTGGGATTTACTATTTGTGAAAAAAATTCGCTAGTGTATGGCTCATCATTTCCCTCACGGACTCCAGTCTCTTCAACTCCAGCCATCTCTCTATGAATTGAATAGGTGTCTTTTGTTTCACTGTCTGCGACCAATTTAGCTCCTGCAGGATTGTCTTGCATTTGTAGAGAAAATTCAAGATTCCACAGCACATCACCCATCGAAGGGCGATTGCATCCATGATCAGCCAAACACTTGACTGCTGTCTCAGCGAATTTGTTGTAGCACTCAGGGTCTATGTCTTCCTTTATATGTGGATCAATAATATCCCAAAGAGTTCCCTTCCTTTGGCAATGTAGAGCCCAATCTGCTAGACTAACTTGTTCTTTAGGCGAGCTAGGATTAAGGGCTGGCCTACCACATAATACTTCAAAAAGGACTACCCCGAAAGAGTAGACGTCGGATTTTTCTGTCAATTGTTGCCAACGGAAGTACTCAGGATCCAAGTATCCAAAGCTACCTTTTATTACTGTACTAACATGTGTTTGTTTAAGATCAGGTCCAGTTTTCGACAGGCCAAAATCGGAAACTTTTGCGACCCACTTCTCATCCAAGAGAATATTTGTAGTTTTTACATCCCTGTGAATGATTGTGTGCCTTGCACCGGTGTGGAGATAGTGAAGCCCTTTTGCAGCACCAATACATATCTCCAATCTTTTCTTCCAGGACAAGGCTGGATTGTTGCTCTTGTAGAGATGCTCCCTAAGAGTACCATTTGCCATATAATCATAAACTAGAACCATTTCCCCTTCTTCTTCACAGAACCCCATTAAAGAGACTAAATGCTTGTGTCTCAGCTTAGAAAGCATCTCAATTTCGGTCTGGAACTCGTGAACTCCTTGTTCTGAAGAAGGGTTTGATCTCTTGACAGCAACTTTTATCCTTTGGTCAATAATGCCTTTGTAAACCTTCCCAAATCCTCCAACTCCTATGACTAGAGATTCGTCGAAGTTCTTGGTAGCATGTTTAATCCCTGGCAACGAAAAATGGTGACATAGGCCTTGTGCAAGGGTTGAAAGATGGCTATTGCAACTGCTTTTACCAGATATTGTTGATCTGCTAGCTGATGTGTGGGAATTTCCATAGAGTGGCAACCAATTAGCACTACTTCCAGACTGACTTCCATAATCAGTCCTCCTCTTTCTGTAGACAAAAATGGAGATAGTGGCTGCTATTGCTACTCCAGCACTCCCACCAAGAATGCCACCAACCACTGGGACAAAACTGGATACTGATGGTGAAAAACCCTTTTTTGCTTCGGCCTGAAGCATCATCGGTGATGGCACTGGATTTGGGCCAGCCAAATTCCCTCTAGAGTCATTAAGCTTAAAAATCTCCAATCCATTAAGAATCGCATCATAGTATTCTGGCTTAATGGACACACTAGGATGCAATGCCACCCATAATTCATCACCACCACTCCGATCACTAACATAATAGGCATAATCCTTGTAGATTGGCACTCCTTGAGATCCTGCCCAGCCTATCACGTCACCACCTTCTTGTGCTGTTCGGTTATTGACATAGATATCGAACACTCTCTGGTTGACCTTTGTTTCCTGATATTCACAGAAATGGAACCTAAAAGCGTACGTAAAATTTGCATCAACCTGAAATACCCATGTCAGATTATAATTCTGATTCACTTTCGAATCTGGCCCCATTGTTCTTGCTGTGCTGTAAACATCTAAAGGTGCAATAGAATTTGGTAGATTATCAGTAGGGTATTGAATGCTGATGTTAGCTTGAGAAGTGACGCCTCCGGCTGCACCAAATAAATATGGTGTATCATCATACCATATTCTTGTAAGGCCTGAGTCCTTGTTTGCGGGAATGAACTGTCCACCAACGTTTAACCTAAACATTGTTTGCAAAGTAGAGCTTCCAACATCAACAGTTTGGTCACTGAAACCAACCAGTGCCGCGGGCTGGTAAATATCTGGCATTGGAATCACTTCAATGCCATTAACAAAAGCATATGAATCATTATATTTCGAAGAGGGTGTGAAGGTAAGATTGAGAGTGCCAGAATCAATTGGTATTAGAGAGAATTCCCTGATAATATAGGCAAGCGTAAGAGCCTGTGCCGTAATGGAGGCACTGAAATTGTTAAGGAGGGTGAAACTATTTGCAGTAACAGAGAAATAAGAATTGTTAGGATCAAGAGAGCTATAGGTAGAAGGATAAAAATGGAGCCTGACCCAAAGGCGACTCTTTGTAGGAACAGAAAACTTGTATGTAGATTCAGATGTAAATATCCTTGCAGTCATGTAAGGAATCGTGGATGGCAATGAAGGGTCTTGGTTTTCAGCTGTTGATGTTATTGAGTTACCTGACGAATTGAAGTGTTTTGCATCAGGTTGCCAATCCCTGCCATCACTATCCGTGCCAGCACCGGAAGCACCACAAGCGAGGATATAAGAATCAGAATCTGATTCTGATTTAGAGTATTTGCTTGTAACAGAAATTGTGTTTAAGCAGACAGACAAGAAAATCAGAGAAAACAAGATTTGGCTATTGCATTTCATGGCTAAGAAGAGAATATATAACAAAAACAGGGGAGCTATAAAATTGAAGTAAAATATTCTCTAGTAGGCAAGAATGAATGGAGATGGGGGCATTTTGGGGTTCAAAACTGATTGCTCCATTGATATAAAGTGCGTTTTGTTTTGATTACGAGTTGATATTTGAAGGTTCGTGTAGAATATACAGGGCGATAAGCAGAGAGAACAGAGGATTTTCTTTTTTCTTTCGAAAATGGACGTTACGATAGGAGTGGCAGTTAGAGACGAAGGGAGAGAGAGAGAGAGAGAACTATAAACTGCCTTACTGCATTGATTGCCCTTAAAACATGGGTGTTTCTTTAGTTTTGTTCGTTTCCCTTCACTTTATATAAAACAATTAACAAGAACATGTGCAATGATTTCATTCTTGGTGTTTTCTATAATAACAGTAATGCTACTCCTACGCTCCATTCTCCGACAATCTCCTGCATTCAATGAAAGAACCTAAATATTGTTTTATTTATTTTGTGAAATGCTATTCATAAAATTTGTAACTCTGTGAGATGCGTCCACCAGGCATGCAATTCAGTTGTTTGTTTTAGTGCTTTCATTTTTTATGTTTATAAAAATAATTTTATTTACTTCTTTGGTAATGTTTGAATATATATTCATCACATTTAGAATTATTATTTTTCAAAGTATTTTTTATTTAAAAATATATTAAAATAATATTTTTTCACATTAAAATGATTTAAAAAAAAAGTAAATTTTTTTTAGAAAAATATTTTTAAATTACAAAAACAAAAAAGACTTTTAATTAGTTCAGTTAATAATACTAACATGCTATATAACAACAATAATTAACAATAAAAATAAATGGCAAGAAAATTACATGCTTTCAATGGACCCATCGATAATTTTCATATGAATTATGTATTGAATGGCTCGCATTTTTTAAAGTATATTTTTTTCTATTTTTATTGTGAAATTACATTACTCTTGTACTTCATTGGGATTTTTAGTTTATAGATGTTCAAAGTGAAAATATTTTCTTAATTTAAAAATATTACCAATCTAAATATCTCTCTTTCTCCGATAAGCTAGAAGAATTTTTTTAATACATAGAACTCAATCTTGTAATAAAGAAACAATTATCTTTGAATCGATGCGGTCTTGAGTTTAACTTTTAAAGATTTTTATTTATTTTAGTTTTAAATTTTTATTATTTTTTAATTTAGATTTTATTAATATGATAATATTAAAAATAAATTTTAAAGAAATAAAAAAATATTTTAATATATTTATAAACAATAAAATACTAAAAAAAAAAAAAAAAACTATACAAGCCCAACATAATGAACCGAAAATAACTGTGGTAGATTTTCCGAGACGAACAAGGCCTGCCAACCAGTTTCTCTGGGCAACGAGAGAAGCCCAAAGCCACATACAATAGAAATATCTTTCGCTAACCGCGAAACTCTGTTAGGAAAAAAAAGAAAAGATTGGGCATTTAACGGATAATAACCTATTAACCGCTCTGTGCCTTTTGTCATGGCTTTGTGCTTCTCCATTAATGCCACAACATTACCTCAACATCATCATGGTTGCTTCTGCTACTATTTCTATTTATTTTGCTTTATAATTAATTTGTATAATATAATAATACTCCTAGAGTGTCTTCATTTTTCTGGTTTCAGGGAAAGTGAATTATAGGAGCAACAAAAAATGTCTTGAAAGTGTTAGAAACCTTGTAAAAACAACCGGGGTTGCTTCAGTTGTATCTGCTCCTCAAGAATCACTGCAAAAGGGCAACTGGGTCAAGCTTATCTGCGGTGCTAGCTTTGAGGTATGTGAAAAGCCTTAAACCCTAAACTCTCGTATATTCAAGACACATTTCTAATTGTCAAATTAATGATTTGTTTTCTTATTTTACCTTTATTTTAGGATGTTGTCGATGTCAGGAATCTTTCTCTAGTTTACACTCTAGCTGGAGGTAAAAAGAAAACTCTCGAATCAGTTGCTGTCCGTTTAAGGATTGGTTAGCAAACTTAAGTTCGTGAATGTTAATGTCTACGCCGGTTCTTGATTATTTGTGCATGAACGATTCCGCAGTTGACTGCATTGATTGCGCTGCCGATGCATCTATTGTGAATGCTGTAAACGAAGGAATTGAAGCAGCAAGGGAGATTGTTTACCTTCGAAAGCCTTGGATAATGATTAGTGTTAATGATGATGAAGATCTTCACTTTCGTAAAGCCGGTACGTGTTCCCTTATCTAATTTAGATTAATTTCATGACTTAGAAATTGCAATTAATCGAAAGGATCCTATATGTAACTGATAAGCTGTTGGCTTTTTTAGAAATTCCATACAACGTCATGGGAACATGCAACTGTCGGATGGGATTGAGATTTGTTTTTTAAAATCCATACACTATATTTGTTGATATCATTATTAAGCATCAATGAATGAGTCTCGAGATATTTCACAAACTTTCCTGATGTTCGAAGTCCAAGCTGATCGACAGCAGCTTTTCAGTGTGAATGTGTGGCCATATCTTTATGACCATGATATTAAAATTCTGTTCGAATGTGAAATTGGCCTTAGATAAAGTGCAATCTTTTTTTTTTTAATCAAAATGTAAGAGATAAAGTGCAATCTTGCCAATCCAAGAGATGGGTAATTAATGACCATGCAAGGGAGCATGAGCTTTGTGCCATCATCTGATTGTGATATGAGTTCAGTGTTATTCTTAACAGAATTTGATCCAGAGGAGTGTCCATTGGACTGTTCAAGGCCCTGTGAAACCATTTGTCCTGCAAGTGCAATATCATTACAGCAACATCAATCAACAACAGAACTTTCCCATGGTACCGAAACGTTCAATGTATTAAAGGTCTTTGAATGATATGTTTTCCAAAGTTTATGAATAGTCACCCCATATTATCATCGCAGTTGGTATATTTGTTTGAAATTGACATTGATATGCAGGGCGGAGTGATAACTGAACGCTGTTATGGCTGTGGTCGTTGCTTTCCGGTTTGCCCATATGATAAAATAAGTTAGTAGTTTTTGTCCGTTGATATGCTACTCTTTTCCAATACTTTGGCCTTCCATTTTTTCAACCCCGTGATAGAGTTCTTCAAAAACTTTTTCCTCAGAAAATCACAAACTTCTAGTAATTTCCCTGTCTCATAGCTTGCAGTATGTTCAGTTTAAACTAACATGTGCAAATTGATCTAGGAATGGCTATGTACACAAGGGATGCTGCCGCTACTGCTGAACTTCTTAAAAGGAATGATGTAGATGCCATAGAGATACATACAGGTGGAAGGTACAATTCCAAGACCGATAAACAATATATAAAACAAATCTAAAAGGCTATCCAGAAGTCCTTTATATCAAAGCATCTACTTTCTCCTTCGCTTTTGTATCTTGGTTTTCACATGGCCTGTACTGTGCAATTATATTATGTTAAGAGGGAATATGAATTCACCCTTCGACCCTGTGGAGCAGGATGATTATTTTGCCCTGATGTCCATTCCTCTTTATCTAAGCAGTGACTTTCACATCGTCATCCCTGTCAATTTTTCTTCGTTGTAGGCAGACTGCCCCCTTTGAGGGACTCTGGAATGATTTGGGAAATTCAACTGGATACCTGAAACTAGTAGCAGTGAGTGTACAGCTTATCATTGATGATTGATCTAAATATTCCTGGGCCTATTGTGGATAAAACATCCATCATATGTAACACGAGCTAGCTGGATGTCATACTGAGTTCGGGGTGATTGTATATTAATATTTACTCCCTGCAGGTTAGCTTACCATATGCTGGAGATTCAACTATATCTTCAATGAACACAATCTACACAATGATGGAACCTCATCTTCCTTGCCTCAATTTATGGCAGGTGTGTCCTATGTATCTCCATCTATTAAATATGTTTCAATATTATCATCATAAACCATAAAGAGCCTCTGATAATCCTTATGAACTCTATCGAAGTTGGATGGCCGTCCCATGAGTGGAGATATTGGCCGAGGTGCCACAAGGGAATCGATTGCATTCGCTGCTTGTTTGGCTGCTGTGAAAGATAAGCCTCGTGGTTTGTGCAGATTCACTTTGCTGTCATTTTTTGCAACATTTTATAGCTTATTTTGTGCCGTTCCCACTTCCCACTCAATCATACGAGTAAAGTTTGCATTTCACCATTATATGATGTAGGTTTCTTTCAATTGGCCGGTGGCACAAATGCTCACACGGTTGAAGGGTTGAAAAAGGAAGGGCTTTTTCAAACAACACTAGTTGCCGGTAATTTTATTACCCGGTTCTTCTGTCCTGTAATCTAATAATCACTCTTAATTGTTTCTTTATTTTACTTCAACCTTTTCTTTTTCAGAGAATTCAAAGGATAACAGATCAATGCCTACTTCACTTGCTTCATCACATGCTTTAATAGGTGGCATAGCTTACGGGGGCTATGCACGCAAGGTCAGTATTTATTTTCTCCTAGTTTCTCTTCCATTTTTTAAACTATTACATTTGAAGTTTGATTGATGAAATATTTATATCTCAACAACTTCAGATTGTTGGAAGGGTCTTGAGTTCCATGCGATCACAGCATGGTCTTGTCCATATTGAGGATTATCCAGAGCATCTCTTGCAAGCACTTGCAAATGCCCTTGATTTGGTTGGAACAGTCAAATGTTATGATCCCTGCACGTAGGATTACTGAAGTTACCGGGGTTTCCAAATTCACAATTCCAGTAACTTGATAAGGTTACAAGATTGCAAATACGGTATGCAGCCTGGTTGTGCTATATTGCTTGGGTCAATTGTAAAAATATAGACAATTTGATCCAGCCATGATGCATGAACAAACCCTGGTATATAGTAATTGATACTGCTAGTATTCCTTAAATTTTAAAAACAAAAGGAATTGTTGGATATCTTATGCTGTTGGGTCCAGGTTACAGTCCATATAGCATGGTTCATAAAATTTTAATGAACTGCATAGCCATTTTGACCATTTTGAAAACCTGAGCAAGCCTTCTGAATTCAAATCCTTGATCATGCATCCTCATCATACTCGATAGAGCATGTCAACTTCGTAAAAAGATATGTTATCCATTTAGTGTCTGCTTGGGAGCATGTCGACAATATTAATCCTCTTCTTTTTTTCTTTCCTTTCTGGTGCCGGGAGGGCAGTTGTGTTCCATTAATTTTTATTTTTATTTATTTCAATTCATCATTAAGAACGCTGCTACTCGGAAACAAAACATGATCGATAACATTACACTTCCACTACAAAATGCTATATATATGCGTTAGTGCATGGTGTGAGCTGGAAAGGGTGGTTATTATGGTTATAAATACGAAATATTAATAATTTAATAGTTTTTCAATATTAATATATTCTCACAGAAAACACTTTTATCATACTACCAGGTGGCAAACACTTTCATTGCCTTTAACTGATCTTGATCTTTGTATTCTAGGTAATTTTAATTTATATTTTTTAGAAAAATCTTCATCCGAGCTGATAAAAATACTTTCTTATGGAAAAATTACACCCAGCCTGGCTTATTGAAAAAAAAAAGATTTTTTTTTTTCACTTGATGTTAAAATTTTGTTTTTTCATATTTTTAACAAATCAAGTCAGATTTAAGTTTCTGACATATATCTCTTATTTTGAGAGAAAAAAATTTGGAAAAACGTTCGGCTTTCATGTTACTGGTGATCGTGTATTTGAGAGTGTGGTTGTAGTTTCTTTTCAAAGTGTTTTTCATTTTTCGTGTATTTGAGAGTGTGGTTGTAGTTTCTTTTCAAAGTGTTTTTCATTCAGAAAAATGTGTCAATAATATTTTTTTATTTTTTAAAAATTATTTTTAAAATTAACACATCAAAATGATTTGAAACATAAAAAATATATTATTTTAAAATAAAAAAAATTTAATTTTTTCATAAATAATTTTGAAATGCAATTCCAAATAGGCTCGGAGGACACGGCAGTTCCATCTTTCTTTCCAGTCAAGCTACCTCGTTGATCGAGCACTAACCAACCCCGACCCGACCCCACCCCAACCTCCCTTCTCTTTCTCTCTGCACATCCAACTTGAAAGACAAACCGATACTCCATCCTATTTGTATTAAAACATGTCAGAAACCGTACGTTTGTTTCGTTTCATGGAAATTATTTTTTAAATTTTATTATGTTTGTTTATAATTAAAAAAATTAATTAATAAAAAATATTTTTCAATTAAAAAGAATAGAATGGTATTGGTTTCAGATTATTAATTTTTCTAATTTAAACAGAAAATATTTTTTAAAAAATCTTTAAAAATTAAAAAATATATTGTTATTGTTATTTTGTTTTGATTTTTTTTAATTATATACTATAAAATTTAATTTAATTTAATTTTTATATCAACTTTGGTTCTTATTCTCTGGATTGATATTTGTTTTTATCTTATTATTTTTTTAATTAAAATTTTTTATTTATCATATTTGGTTTGTATTTTTTTCATTACTATTTATTTTATTTGAAATAACCTATGAAATTATTATTTTTTTAATTTCATCATCTTTTAATTTTTGATATATATGAATTGGTCTCCGTTCTTTTATTTACTATTTGTTTTATTTGAAATAATTTATAATTTTTTTTTTAAATTTCATCATCCCATAATTTTTTATTTATCAGATTTAATCTCTGTTTTTTTAATAAACTTGAAAAATAATCAAAATATTAATAAGTTATTTTTCAACTTATTTTTTATGATGTAGTTAAATATTTAAAAATATTTTCCATTTTATTTTACATTAAAAAAAATATTCAATAAAAAAATAAATGGATAACATGGCCTGTGATCTAAATAGCTACAGAAACATATAAAACATTGCCACGTTACCCATCTCGCCATTTCCCACCTCTCTTCCCTATAGCACTCACTCTCCCTTTCCGAAATTCCTGTAATAATATTCCACTTCAAATCAGCGATCTTTACGAGGCCAAAAACAAGAGTTGTAGATTCCATTTCTAGTTAGTCATATCCCATCTTTAACATTTTGATTCTATTTCGTGTTTCTTTCGTGTTTCCTTTATCATTTAATTACAAGCACTCCTCGTTTACATCGAAAGTGCGTTTCAACACTACGTTTTGTTCTTCGCCATATCATTTCAAAGGTTTACTTAGTTAAAATTCGTGCTCGTTTGGACTAAAAGAGATCCAAAAAGTGTTGTTTGGCAATGGAAGAGATTCTGAATATGAACGACATTTCGTCTTTATATTTTTCTCTCACTTGTTAAGGATCTGTTTGTTAGGTAGGTTTATTCTGGTGCATGTTTATTTTAAAGTTCGGTGTGGTGGATACTTGTTTAACGTTAGATATGCATTTTGTAATGCATGGATTTACCGTTTGTTCTTTTGTTGTTGTAATATTTAGCAACATCATTAAAGTGCAATTAAAAAACATTTTGCTTCCTTCTGTTATTATTCCTGTAAACTGAGGGATATATTTACTGTTTGATAACAGGCCAGTTTGGTGTTTTGTACACTATGGCGACAGGACAACTCTTCTCTCGAACAACACAAGCTTTGTTTTACAATTATAAGCAGCTGCCTATTCAACGCATGCTTGATTTTGATTTTCTATGTGGTATGTTCTTTTTTTTATTATTAATTTTTATCAAGAGAGGAAGAGTTATTGAATTGGATCTTTTCTTCTTATTATTTCTTGGATTATTGAGCGGTGATTTTTTATTATTCATTTATAGTTTGTTGTGTTTACAGGGAGGGAATTACCTTCTGTAGCTGGAATTATTAACCCTGGCACTGAGGGGTTTCAGAAACTCTTTTTCGGTCAAGAGGAAATTGCAATCCCTGTGCATTCGACGTAAGCTTTGATTTTCTTTTCTCTGTTTTTTCATTCCTTTCAATTGTTTTGTTTCTAATTTCACGAGTCATTGCATGATTTGTGTACCCGGTTGTCGATTTTGGAAGGGTTTGTTAGCTATGGTGCAATAACAATCAATTTGGTTTGATTTGGTGAGGTTGAGTAGGGTGTGACACTATTGGATCACGATCCATGTCAAAATTACATCTAACTCTTATGATACTTTACCCTTTGGTGTGCCGGTTCATTTGAGCATCAACTCCTTGATGGCAAGGTACTTAGGTCTACTCAAATGTGATTGGATTATGAGTTGTTGAATGTGGATCGTGTGCTGGTTTTGTTTCTAGTTTTATAAGCCAGTTTGTGATTCAAGTACCAGTTCTGGAATGGTTGCTAGTCGTGATTAGAAAACAGTTCATCTGATTCATTTTGGTGAGGTCGAGTGGTTTATGATACTAGATCATGATTATTATTTAGATTACATTTAGCTTGTATTATATTTCGCTCTTCTGTATGACGGACGGTTCATTAGAACGTCAAAATTGACCACAAGACTTTAGTTTAGGTCTGACTCAAATTTGATTCCGTGATTAGTTGCTGAATATGGATCAGGGAGTGTTGACTTTGGGGTCATAAACAATTGTTGATGAATGTATAAGTCAAACATTGACACTGCAAGAGTCAAATGACTTTGGTTGACTGTCTTGAAGCTATATACTGACAAATTCCTATATACTGACAAATTCAAAGCCAAATTTGCTACTTTTTAGATACTGAACATTTATTTTTTCTGAGGTTTATTTTCCCATATTTGGTTCGTTATTTTTGTTTACAGTGTTGAGGCAGCTTGCACTGCTCACCCAACTGCTGATGTGTTTATCAACTTCGCATCATTCAGAAGGTTTATTTTTGTTTACGCAGTACCATCATAGGTTGCATGTTTTTGTTTGTCCTGTGTAATCATTTTCTGTTTACTTGGTTGCAGTGCGGCTGCTTCATCCATGGCTGCTCTGAAGCAGCCAACTGTTCGAGTTGTGGCTATCATAGCTGAGGGTGTTCCTGAGGCAGACACCAAGCAATTGATTGCATATGCTCGGGCTAACAATAAGGTGAGAGCAAATGATGCAATTTTATTTGAATTGTACTGATCTTTTGGTCCTTGAGTATTCATTACCTGGCTGGCTTATGTTTGTGCTAATTTTAGCGCTGCTGGTGTTCCAGGTTGTCATTGGTCCGGCCACTGTTGGAGGCATTCAAGCTGGAGCATTCAAGATAGGTGAAACTGCTTGAACAATTGATAACATAATTGCTTGCAAGCTTTACCGGCCAGGATATGTTGGATTTGTCTTCAAATCCGTATGTATTCATTCCATTTCTCCTCTTTCTTCATAGCATGTTTATCAATAAAAGCTCAGGTCACATCTAGCCATTATACATGCATGACATGGAATTTATCAAAGATAAAAGAGCTGTAATTCCACAATTGAAAGGAATGTCATTCTAATTGTTTTGGGTAGACTTGCCAAGTGACGGTATCTTGGTCTATCGATTTCCTCTCACTACCATTGCTGTGTATGTTAAAAGTTTTGAGAATAATGCTTCTTTTCCTACTGCAGGGTGGCATGTCTAATGAGCTGTATAACGCCATTGCCCGTGTAACTGATGGAATTTATGAAGGTGATTACACATGCTAGCTACTTTGTTCGGGTTTGTTTTTATAGATTTTCTAATACATGAAGATTTGAATTGAAGTTAAATCAGCATTATTTTTGACAATCCTTTAGGTATTGCAATTGGAGGAGATGTGTTCCCAGGATCTACTCTTTCTGATCATGTTCTGCGGTTCAACAACATCCCACAGGTATATCGTTGTTCCCGTTTACTTACATTTAAGCAATAGTGCGTTCTTTTAGTTTCTATCTTGTTGATAAAGCTGGCAAGTATCCAGTGCTAATTTATACATTCATAAAATTAAAGTCTGCTTAGTACCTTGTTTAATAGAAGATCTGTACCCTGCAATTTTGCCCATGCAACTCTCTGCTTTGACCATTAACTAAGATTTAGCAAATCTACAGTTTGTATTGTTGCTTGTTATCATCTTGGCTTCCTTTTTCTCTTATTTGATCTTCTGATCTTACACAGGTTAAAATAATGGTTGTACTTGGGGAACTTGGTGGACGAGATGAGTATTCTCTAGTTGAAGCCCTAAAACAGGAAAAGGTAAATAAACCAGTGGTTGCTTGGGTTAGTGGAACTTGTGCACGACTCTTTAAATCAGAAGTACAATTTGGTTATGCTGTAAGTGATTGCCCTAGTATATTGCACTTGTCTATTTTAAATAGCAGCTGCCATTGCAGTACAAGAGGGACTTTTTTTAATCTCCCTTGTGACATTGTACATCAGGGTGCTAAAAGTGGTGGTGAGATGTAATCCGCTCAAGCAAAAAATCAAGCACTAAAAGATGCCGGAGCTGTTGTTCCCACTTCATATGAAGCTTTTGAGACTGCAATTAAGGAAACATTTGAGAAACTGGTTAGTTTATGTGTCCTCGAGTAACTTTCCAAACTTGGTTAAAGAAGAGAACTTTCCAAACCAGAAAAAGTACACTCAAGCTCACCAAATGTGCTTGACCTGCTTTAAGAATGTTACCTGGTTATTTCCTCCTAGGTTGAAGAAGGAAAGATTACACCTGTAAAGGAGTTTACGCCTCCACAAATCCCTGAAGATCTTAACATTGCAATCAAGAGCGGAAAAGTCCGGGCACCAACCCATATTATTTCTACCATCTCTGATGAAAGAGGTACTTTCAACCAATGCTTCCTGAGTTACTATTAAGGTGCTGGTGGTTTAAATGTTTATTGCTGAACTCTTTTTTAATCCAATTTTGCAGGTGAGGAACCGTGCTATGCTGGCGTGCCAATGTCTTCCATTGTTGAACAGGGTTATGGTGTGGGTGATGTCATCTCTCTTTTATGGTTCAAGCGCAGCCTTCCACGTTACTGTACCCATTTTATGGAGGTATGTTTCTCATAATTTTTGAATTGTATGACCTTCCTTTACATTTTTAACTGGTCATGCTGAGCTTTAAGTTCAATGTAGCTCTTCTTGCCTTGTTTCATTATCCTTTAGGATTTGACATGCATTTAGAAGCAGTAGTTGGTCTAGCTGCTTCATTCACTGATACATATGACCTCAATCAGATATGCATCATGTTGTGTGCTGACCATGGTCCCTGTGTCTCTGGTGCTCACAACACTATAGTAACAGCAAGGGCAAGAAAGGACCTAGTTTCCAGCCTTGTCTCAGGTACACTATGGCCATGAGATGATTTTTTTTTTTTTTTTTGTTTCTTTGTTGAAATCTCTCCAAATGAATTGCTGGTAAGGATTTCTGAGAGCATAAAGCAGAAGGAAAACTGAATCATAATCTCCTGAGACAGGCTTGCTCACAATTGGTCCCCGGTTTGGAGGCGCCATTGATGATGCTTCTCGGTACTTCAAGGATGCTTATGACAAGGTAAAGTTTAATAAATTTTGCAAGTACATTAGAAATTGGGCTCCAATGTAGCTGATAGTTTGTAGAGACAGATTAATTTGTGTGCCATGTCTTGTCAGGGTCTAACACCCTACGAGTTTGTTGAAGGCATGAAAAAGAAGGGGATTCGTGTTCCAGGTATCGGGCACAGGTACAAAAATTTTCCAGAATTACACTGCTTAAATGCTTTTATTGGTTTCCATTGCTAATCTGAGGGATGGAGTTCTTATTATCTCTCTTTGGAAAAGGATCAAGAGAGGGGACAACAGGGATAGAAGAGTAGAGCTTCTACAACGGTTTGCTCGCACACATTTCCCTTCTGTTAAGTATATGGAGTATGCTGTTCTAGTCGAAACCTACACTCTTTCAAAGGCCAATAACTTGGTCCTTAACATCGATGGCGCGATAGGGTCCCTTTTCTTGGATCTCCTTGCAGGTAGCAGAATGTTCACTAAACCAGAGATTGATGAGATTGTTGGGATTGGCTATTTGAATGGGCTCTTTGTGTTGGCACGTTCCATTGGTTTGATTGGGTGAGTTGGATTCCAATTCAAAATTTTCTTGTCACATCCTTTTAGACTTTCTTATGCTTCTCGTTAGGTTACAGCAACCCTTGATATTGACACATTGTCGGTGAGATTACGGACATGATTAACTCTTTAATTACAGTGCTTCTAAAAGCTGAGCTCCTTTTAGTCCCGTCGTAGAATTAAATGGTTGTATGGTCGCTTGAAGGATATGACTTAATTGTGACAAAAGAGGGCACAGTGTTTGTGTTTGAGATGTCTAGTTGTAGTAGCAAATGCCTGGCTATTGTAACAAAAAAGTTTCAGTGGTGGGTCAAGGGACCCCCCAGCAAGGATGAGTGGCAGAGACCACCGTGTTCCACTGCAAATATGTGCTTCTATATGCTACATAAATGCTGCATCTGATCCTACAATTGATTTTTGTTTCAGGCACACCTTCGACCAGAAGAGATTGAAACAACCTCTATACCGTCACCCATGGGAGGATGTTCTCTACACCAAGTGAGAGACTTACAGATAGCAGGTGCAATGCTTCCCTGCTCTGCACAAGCCTTTTCTTTTTCAAATTTCTGTTCAGTTGTTAGATTAGTGTTGCACTGCAGCTAGGTGAAGCGTGCCATTGTATACAAGTAGACTCTTATCATTTATCAAACAGATGTTTCTATAAGGCCTAAGCTTTGGGTTTCGAGAAGGAATAATAACAGAGTTACTGAAGAATATAGTTAACCATCACCCTAATGTATGGGAATTTGTCAGTTCTTGTTATTCCCTTTGGATTGTTTGGTCACCTTCTCTTGTTGCGGGATGCTAATAAAGGAAATGAAATTAGGGTTCTGTTTATTTTTCGCTTCCGGTAACCATAGCTATGGAGTATTGTTCCTTTTATTTTTCTGATCATCGGCTCAGAGAAAGATTGAAGCAATTGTGAGGAATTATTACACGAATTGGATCATGCGGATCAAACAGATCAGACAGTTTGGGCCACACGAACCCGTCCGTGCAATAATTTCACACCTTTATGTTAATCAAAGATGCTTTAGTTATCTTTCAAATGCTCTGCGTGTGTTTTCATGTCAGCATCATAATTCTGGTGGTCAATTCTTGCTTCAAAGTTAAAATAAAAAAACGATGGGAGCGGTGTAACCAAATTAAAGGACAAAAAAGGTGATTGAATAGTCTTATAATCTCTCACGTGGACAGGAAAATGAGATTGGTCATGAAGGGAATATATCACATGGGCTGGGAACTTGGTTGTCTCCAGCCCTTAGATAATAAAGTAAAAATAAATAAATAAATAAATAAATTGGTGGCGTCCTTATTGTCTTGCTTTCTTCCTCCATTTTGTGAGAGGATCTCTGCATTGGGTTCTGGAATAAACCCCAGAAAATAAAACAAAACATTTGAAGACCTTTCGTCTTGGTAAAAAGAAAAAAAATGTGAAGCCAGGAAATCACAGTGATTATCATCTTATTTTTTTAGTCGAGAATACATTAAAATAAAAAATATTAATTTTTTAAAAATTATTTTTAATATTAGTATATCAAAATAATCTAAAAATATAAAAAAATTATTTTAAATTAAAAAAAATCAAAATTTAAAAAAACCACATTACACGCTTTTAATATTATAGTCATATATCAATGAGAAACTGATGAGTGTTTAAGCCCTGCTTGTGGGTTGGAGGTTGACCAAATTTTTTTTTATGTTTTTTTATTATAAAAATAAAAAAAATATTATTTTAATATATTTAAAAAAAACTTAAAAAAACAATATTTATTGTAATTCCAAAAACCTATACGAGAGGCCGTGAATAATTTTATAAACTCGAAAATGAACCGTTTATTATTTAATTGCAGACCCAGGACAGCCTCGCCTAAATCAGGTGGAAATCGGAGATCCCGTCAAAGATTATGGACTCTTGACGTTGTACATGGGATCAAGAAACATGCTTCAGATAAGATTTATTAATACTAATTGTGTTTAAGGACATGTTTTTTTTACTTTACGTCAGTCATGTATATATTTTTTTGGTTAACTTTTTATATAAAAACTGATTTTTTTAAGAAAAAGACATAACAATCGAGAGTTTGGTGGTATTTTTTTTTTATACTTAGAAATTATTAAAAAAATAAAATGTTTTTTTAATGAATGTACAAATTATTCTAGGATACCATTTAAAATTTTAAGATAAATAAACTTCTTCAATTAACTATTTAAAAAAGGGAGAAATAGCCATGTCTTTGGCCTATTTTAGGTCTTAACAATAAGATGATGGCATGGGCATGAATGGCGGTTTTGATTTTGGGTGTTAAAATGTGATACAACCCGTGTTTTTAAAAAAATTAATATTTTTATTTAAAATAAAAAAAATTTATATTTTTAGATCGTTTTGATATACTAATATCAAAAATAATTTTTAAAAAATAAAAAAAAATATTTTGATGCATTTCTAAGAAAAAAATACTTTGAACCGTCACCACTATTACAATCCCAAACAGGCAATGTACTTTTTAAAATAATATTTTATTTAAAAATATATAAAAATAATTTTTTTAATTTTTTACATTAATATATAAAATTATAAAAAATATTTAAAAAATCAATTTAATATTTTAACCTAGTTAAAAACACTTTTTAAAAATCACAACCTGGACTCTTCATCCCCACATGCAAAAACTCGTATAATAGGTGGTTTAATGATAAAAACTTAAGATTAAAGGATTTAATTTTTTTGTAATTTCAGATTTGAGCCCTGTTGTTACTAATATGATAGTCACTGGAGTCTTACATGGTTGTTAATTTCAGGACTTGTAGGATTAGTCGAGCTGCACACAAGCCGTCCGTATACCTATATTAATAAATAAAATAAAAAATAAAAAAATTCATTCACACCATACAATAATATTATTAAAAAAAGAAAAAGAAAAGAAACAACAAAAGGACGCAATGAATCTTTCTCGTTAATGTTACTTTTCGGTTTTATTAATGGTGTCTCCGTATCATATTCAGATTAGCTGCTGCTGGACAAAGGGGACTAATAAATTTCTCCTCTAGCCAAGCCTTAAGCAGGGGCACAGTGCTGAATTTTTTTTGTACTAACGAGATTTCTTTCCCTCAAATTCATTTCTTTCTGGCAAACAAAACTCTTTCTCCTGCAAATTCACAAAACAAAAACCTTCTTGTTTTGATTTCCTTCCCATTTCCCAAAGGCGACGATATAAAAGACAAAACTCAAAAATCTCCCCACTACGCTATACTATACTAACTGCAATCCAACACAAGATCTGAATCTTTTTTTTCGGTCACTCTCCACCACTAAATATATTTGGTTAAACCAGAGCAACCAAAATCTTAGTTGAAGAAAAAGAAATGGCATCACAATCACAAAGGCAAAGCAATCAGCCGGTACATAATCAAGCTCAGTCTTCGGGTACCAGTAACATGAGGCAACACCATCACGCCACAGAATCAGTAAGCAAAGCAATTGCACAATACACAGTCGATGCACAACTCCATGCAGTTTTTGAACAATCTGGTGGCACTGGTAGGTCATTTGATTACTCAAAGTCTGTTAGAACTACTAACCAGTCAGTACCTGAACAACAAATCACAGCGTATTTGTCAAAAATTCAAAGGGGTGGTCATATTCAGCCATTTGGGTGCATGATTGCTGCAGATGAACAGTCTTTTAGGGTCATTGCGTATAGCGAAAACGCCAAAGATATGCTTGGTTTAACTCCACAATCAGTCCCTTCTTTAGAGAAACAAGAAATTCTCTTTGTTGGGGCTGATGTAAGGATTCTTTTTAGGCCTTCCAGCGCCGTTTTGCTTGAAAAAGCATTTGGTGCAAGGGAAATAACATTGTTGAATCCAATTTGGATTCATTCCAAGAATTCCGGGAAGCCCTTTTACGCAATTTTGCATAGGATTGATGTTGGTATTGTTATTGATTTAGAGCCTGCTAGGACTGAAGACCCTGCTTTATCTATAGCAGGGGCTGTTCAGTCTCAGAAGTTAGCAGTTCGTGCGATTTCACAATTACAATCACTTCCTGGTGGGGATATTAAGTTATTATGTGATACTGTTGTGGACAGTGTGAGAGAGCTTACCGGGTATGATAGAGTTATGGTTTATAAGTTTCATGAGGACGAGCATGGTGAGGTTGTCGCTGAGAATAAAAGGGTTGATTTGGAACCTTATATCGGTTTGCATTATCCTTCCACGGATATACCACAAGCTTCGAGGTTTTTGTTCAAGCAGAATAGGGTTAGGATGATTGTGGATTGTCATGCTATACCGGTCCGTGTTATTCAGGATGAGGCGCTTATGCAGCCTTTATGCTTGGTTGGTTCGACTCTTCGTGCTCCTCACGGTTGTCATGCTCAGTATATGGAGAATATGGGGTCGATTGCTTCATTGGCCATGGCTGTTATTATTTATGGAAATGATGAAGAAGCTATCGGTGGGAGGAACTCGATGAGGCTTTGGGGTTTGGTTGTTTGCCATCACACTTCTGCTAGGTGTATTCCATTTCCGCTTCGTTATGCGTGTGAGTTCTTAATGCAGGCTTTCGGGCTTCAATTGAACATGGAATTGCAGTTGGCATCGCAGTTGTTGGAGAAACATGTCTTGAGGACTCAGACTCTCTTATGTGATATGCTTCTCCGCGACTCTCCTACTGGCATTGTTACTCAAAGTCCAAGTATCATGGACCTTGTGAAGTGTGATGGGGCAGCTCTTTATTACCAGGGGCAGTATTACCCTTTAGGCGTGACCCCAACTGAAACCCAAATAAAAGATATTGTGGAGTGGTTGTTGACCCTTCATGGAGACCCAACTGGATTAAGCACTGACAGTTTGGCCGATGCTGGGTATCCTGGGGCAGCCTTTCTCGGCGATGCAGTTTGTGGGATGGCTGTTGCTTATATTGCTGAGAGAGATTTTCTTTTTTGGTTTCGGTCTCACACTGCAAAGGAGGTCAAATGGGGTGGTGCGAAGCATCACCCAGAGGACAAGGATGATGGGCAGAGGATGCATCCGCGTTCATCATTCAAGGCATTCTTAGAGGTGGTGAAGAGCCGGAGTTTACCGTGGGAGAATGCAGAAATGGATGCCATTCATTCTTTGCAGCTTATTTTGCGAGACTCATTTAGGGATGCTGAAGCAACCAATTCTAAGGCTGTTGTACATACCCAGCTCAAGGATATGGAATTGCAAGGTATGGATGAGCTCAGTTCGGTTGCAAGAGAAATGGTTAGACTAATAGAGACTGCAACTGCTCCGATATTTGCTGTAGACGTTGATGGCCGCATAAACGGGTGGAATGCAAAGGTTGCTGAGTTGACTGGACTCTCAGTTGAGGAAGCCATGGGGAAGTCTTTGGTTCACGATCTTGTTTATAAGGAATATGAAGAAATTGTTGACAAGCTTATTCATCGTGCAGTAAAAGGTACCCACTTTATATCTCACATATCTCAATGAATCTTTTTAAGTTGCATCCGAGCTTACAGGTTTGCTCCTTTACTAGAAATAAACCTTGGAAAACATACATGGTTTTGCAAAAAGCTGGAATTATAAAAGCCATGAATTGAAATGTAAAAGAATTTCAAACTTTCAAATCCTGGAATTAATTCTATGCAATAAAAGGTTTCATCAAATTAAGAAAACAGCTGGCTCACTCAGAAGTGTCGCGTACAGCACCTTGTAATAGTTTCATTTGCACAGCATGCCTGAATAGTCTCCTGATTAAATGATTTCAATGAAGTGATGTGTATAATTACTTCTTCTTGAATGCACTCCATTGATAAGGCAAGATGAAATGTTGATGCAAAAGCACTGTGGTAACGCACAATTTCTTCAAAATCAGAGATAAATAAACAAGGAAATTAAGGGTCGTGGGCTTTTCTTAAGGAACCAGCTAGTTGGGAATTGCAATACTACAAATGGAGAACATTTTTCGTAGATATCATTCACTAGGATCTTGGGCACCACATCTAGGTCAAAATGGCTCAGGCATTCACCACTCAATAGCCTTGCGGCTGAAGTATTCTTTGTCAAACTATCTCTTAAAGTGGATAACTGGATAGCTGCAGTCTTGTATTAAGTTATCCAGTGAGCTTAGTTCATTGTATAGCTAGCAGCTTGGGAGCAAATACCTAGCTTCCTTATTACTGTAGAATTCATAAGGACTGAGATGCATTGCTTTGCGTTCATGAGATCTAGCTTTCAAGTAAATCCCTAGGGTCCTGAATGCTGAGGCACTCCCAAGAACTGAGTTTCCATGTCTAAAGAAGCTGCTGGTTGAATTACTCTAATTTCCAGGGAACTTGCACATTACATCTCATCTGTATGAAAATAGTGGTTCATGCATTTTTCTAAATCTAAAAAGTTAGTGAAGAGATCACTTCAAAATGGCTCCTTCAATTATGCTTCGAGTGTATGCTCTCCGTAAAAGAATGTGTTTGTTGCTTATATTACCTTTATCTATGCACATTTTTAGGTGTAACAGAGAGTATAACCGACGCAGGACAATGGTAGGAATTGAAGAAAGAGATAGGAAAAGGGGTAGAAATCCTAGAAATAGGGTTCTTAAGATCCACAACAACAAGCAATTATGTCAAATAGCAATTCTCAAATTCATTCCACGTTCTCCCAAACACCCTAAAGGCTCTAATTAAAATAGGAAAGGCCTAAAACTCCTAATAGTACTAATTATATCTAATGTTACTTTACCATTAACTTCCAAGATAATAATAAAGTCTGAACTAATAAAAAAATTT
>Ga0307516_10000454_pt1 | contig 54133 bp, 71 predicted proteins | sample 19_EM_MG_FD_203310 | JGI IMG/M metagenome (GOLD analysis project Ga0307516, IMG submission 203310) | Populus trichocarpa ectomycorrhiza microbial communities from riparian zone in the Pacific Northwest, United States - 19_EM | ecosystem: Host-associated > Plants > Roots > Unclassified | place...
GCCATACAACACCCTCCTTGCTACACCCTCTCCCCTCCCCCCCCAATCCCCATCCCATCCCATCCCCCTCCCCCCCTCCCCCCCATCGCCATCACCATACGAATAGCTACGGCAAAAACGAAGAAAAATATCCCCCCCAATCGAAAAGAAAGATTCGCGCCGATCCCTTGCCTTGAGCAAGAAGACGAAGAAAAAAAAAGGCAAACGGCTGTGAAAAGTACTTGCATTTTATGACGGCGTCGTTGAGGGTAGCTTTCGGATTCTTGTAATTACAAATATTTTTTTAATCCTTTCTCCTTTTTTTTTTGCTCTTTTTCTCTTGTCTGCAATTGTAAGTGGTCGTGTGCCCTGTGGGATCCCCATTCCGTCCCATATAAATCGAAACGAAGAAAAAAGAAAAAGAAAAGAAAAGCAATTGACTGACATGTTGTTTCTGTTTGGCTAGGTTTTTGTAGTTGTGATACCCATAACACACACCCCTTCCCCTCCGAAATGGAATCCTCGATGCCCCCTCGATCACGGACATCTCGTCGGTCTCGTCCCTCGCTCGCAGCATTCACAGATAGCGGATACGAACCCTCCCGACCGTCGACATATTCGAAGGGCAAGAGCTCGCTGCCACGATTGCACTCCATGCGTGCCGCAGACGGAGCGGCGCCTACGCCGCGAAGGGGGAGTCTTTTTGGCGACCTATTCCCCGATCCAGGGTCGGGCAGTCGGTTTCCTTCATTTCGCGGATCGAAGGGTCACACGATGAAGAGCCGGACGTCGCACCCCTTTCCGGTCGATGGTGGCGAGACGGCGACGATGAATGGAGGTGGAACCATAGTTGGCCCTCCCCATGGCACGATCATTGCTGCTGCGCATAGTACTGGTGGCGGTGGTGCGAGTGGTTCCGGAACGGTCTCTAAGAGTGGCTCGTCGTCGGTGTATCCCCGCACCAACACCATCTCGCGCAGCGCAACGATTAGTTCTGCGTGGAGCGGCGTCAGCAATCGATTGTTTATGGAATCGATCCTAGGCTCCGGTAACGAACGCGATGCGAACGAGTTCACCCAGCAGTTCGATAAGTTGGCCAAGAAACATGGGATCCAGCCGTTTCCGAGAGACTTCAAGGCGGACCCCACGTCGGTGTCTGTGTCCAGTGCGTCGCAGAATATCAGCTCCGGGGAATCGACGCCGCCGCCGATGAGGGGGAATAAGTTGTGGAATAGGTTGCTGCGACGGACGCCCTCGTCGATGGATGTGTCGAAGCTCCACGGAAACATGAAGTTGACCCTCTCGAGGAAGAGAAATAACGACGTTAGTGACTTGGCAGCTATCGGAAAGGGGAAGCGAGACTCGTTGAAGGGAATGCATCTTGAGGATATGATTCGGCTAGGCGGAGTGGCGATTCTGAATTTGCCGCTTGGACTGTCTCCAGGAGACCTGCTAATTCCCACTTGCATCCATGCAACGGCGTCGTTTCTGTTGACCAACGGTATGTTTTGAATGTCCGAGTGAGCGAGCGAGTGAGTTTTGGCTGACGGTGGATTCCCGCTCCTCAAAGGCCTGAGAACTCCTGGAATCTTCAGGATCTCGGGGAATGTGAACACAGTGTACGCGCTGTACGATCACTACCAGAAACAGCTGGAAGAGAACAGCAATGGCGCTGTCGTTGCAACCACCGCCCTTGCGAGATTACCCAACCACATCCACTACTCGATCCACGATGTCGCCCACCTCTTCCGGAAGCTTTTGCACGGACTGCCCGGCGGACTTTTGGGATCCCCTGCAGTTTTCCAGGCCCTGTACAATATTCACCGCTTCGTGTACCCAGACCCCTCGCTCGGGGATGACATGACCAAAAACGTCAAGCCACGCATGGTGGCCCTTGCAATCTCGTCCATCAACCTCCACTTCCGCATTTCCCTCATCTGCGCCGTGTTCGGGCTCCTGCGGGCCATCAACCTGGCGTCGGACCAAGACGTGGCATCCAAAGTCAAGGACCCGCATGAGCTGTTCGCACAGCTGAAGGATGATGCCCTGGGCATAGTTTTCGGGCCGCTGCTCCTAGGTGACAAATCGGACCACATCCTTACCGAGGATCTGGAGGACCGCGGCGGTCTCTTGGTGCTTGCGTCAGTTGGCCCAAGTGGGAAGAGTAGCTCGAAACTAGGGAAAGGTAGCAGTAGGCCCAGAGGGTTTGACATGGGATACAGCAAGAAACAGCTCGAGAAGACGAAACGTGCGGCGATGGTTTGTCAGATGCTTATCGACAATTGGGAGGATATATGCTACCAGATGAAGCGGATCAATACGCTTGGTGCTACAGCACAAGCGTACGATCTTCCAGCCGACGCTCAGTCCCAGGCAGATTTCAAATATATGTACGAGGACCCGAACAGGTCCGTTCGAGGAGAGCCAAAGCGGTCTCCCAAGGGCCTGGATCGGAGCCAGAAAGGCACCGTGAGAAGTAGCACCAGGCGGGGCAGTCGCACCTCTTTCCAGGAGCGCACTTCCTTCCATGAGCGCACCTCCTTCCATGAGCGCAATTCCTTTCATGAGCAGCCCGGAGCCGAGCATCCGAACCGTCTTAGTACAAGCCGCATCCCAGATCTCTCGCTCACTAGTCAGTTTTATAACGGATCGGAGACCGAACTGCCGGACCTGATGCGTTTCTCGACCTCCAACTCCGAGAATGGAGATAACGCCGACGTGCCGGTTTCAGGCCCGTTCATGGTTGAGAGGACTTTCCGGACCGAGATGCCACCAATAGTTGAGATGCCTCCGGTCCGATCCCTTGATTTGATGCCGCTTCGTGCGCTGCAGCACCCTACCGATGTGGAATCTCCCGAGGCCTCGCCCAATTGGAGGGTCCTTGATGATCCCGAGCCGATTGCCACTCCCATCTGCAAGACTCCTACGACTGAGGGAACACTTAATTGGAGTACTGCGGAGGAAACGCCAAACTGGAAGACTCTTACGTCGCCCGAGGATACGCCCAATTGGAATGCCGTCGCATCGCCAGCTGGGACGCCTAACTGGAAAGCCTTCGGCACCGATGAGACGCCGAACTGGAAACAGCTCGCCCCCTCCCCTCCCGGAACGCCAGTCCAGAGATATCAAGTCAAGTACAGAGAGCCTGCTATGCACGCCGATGTGACGCAGTTCTCAGCAGATCACCAGCGCACATCATCCCAGGTATCCGGTGGCTCTGGCGGCTCTAGGAGATCGATGTCATTAGGCTCTCAGGGAGGACATGTTGAATTATTTGGAGCCGCCACACCACCAATGGAAATGACCCCGCAAGCCGCGATCAAACCCTACAACCGCAGGCCGGTATTGGCACCAGCATTCGAGGAATCGCCGCCATCGCCCGCACCTTCGACTGTGGATGGGGATCCGGATTCGGTAAGCGCACCAGAACCGCTGGGTCAGTTGGACCGCAGGACAACGTTCGGACGTAGAGCGATCTCGCCCGTCCCGGAGCTGTCTTCGCCGCAAGATATTATGGCCGGCGTGGTGGATGGGGACCAGCGCCCCATCACGCCCAAGCCCCTTAGCTTTAAAAAGAAGGCAAGGGGATCCTCGTTCTCCATATTTGAGGATAAGGACAAAACACCTGACAATAACAAGGCCCGGACCGGATCGAATGAGAGCCCGGTGCTGACCTTGACTAAGCCCAATTCTCAGGGTGAGATCAAGCTCAACATCAAGAGCACCAAGCCGTCGCCGACGACGCGCGCATCCCCCGATTCCGACTCGTTCTCGAGGCCGCTCGGCGTGCCACTGCAGCCCTCGACGCCCAACCGTAATCCGCGCGCATCTCTCGAAGCAGACTTCGAAGACCGATTTCTGTTCGACATCGACGGCGAGACGCCCTCGCCCCGAAAACTGCGCGGAAACTCGGCGCTGTATGCGGAGATAAGACGGCTGCAGAAGCTCGTCGACGCCAAGAACGAGGAGGCTCTGCAGACCCGCCGAGAACTGGAGCTCGCAAAGAGTATGGCCAGCGCTAGTACCCTCAGCCAGCTCGTTCGCGAGACACAAGAGCAGCTGAAAGTCTGGCGCAATCGTGCTGAATGGGCCGAAAAGCAGTTGCGCGAGCGCGGGATGAACTCTCGGCAGGTCAGTGGCGCTGGCGGGGCTGCTCCTGGTGGCACGTTTTCTAAGGGCCATGCACACCGGTACAGTATGAGCTGAGCAAACGGTTGGAAAAGACGGGGTTTGTGTGTTTTCATATTGTTTCTTGGCCGGTACCGGTGGTTTGTGTTTTTTTGTGTTCGCGTGTGCGTTTTTCGCGTTTTTTCTCTTACTTTTCTGGCGTCGTTGGGGGCCTTTTTTGATACCATCATTGCATAGCAGCAGCCAGTCTTCTTCTCATTCATTCATTCATTTTTTTTTATCGTTCTTTTCTTTTCACTTTGATTCTCTTCATGCATTCATTTGCCTGGCGCAGGGCGCATCATTTTCCTTCCTTCACTGCTTCATTTCTCCATCTCTTATCACCCACTTGTTCTTTTCATCATTACATGCATGAAAAGAATCACTTTCCATCTTTTTCCCTGCGCACTCTTACCTGTTACCTTTTTACACAACTTTTATTTCATGAGGCTTTACGACAACTGTTTTAAGCGCCATTACATCATACCCATTAGAAGGGGTGGGGGTGTTTTTCTTCTTTTTTCAAATGTATCTAATTGCTTTTGTAATTATTGTAGTACCCCGGTTGTGTTTTTTTTTTTTGGTAGGGAGGTTGCTGGGCTGCTGAGGGAGGGGGATATTCGGGGAATGGGGTTTGCATTGGAGAAGGGGAGTCGGCTTTCTTTTTTTGCCGAGTATCGGAGGGATATTGTATTTTAGTCTCTGGTTTTAGGGTGTACGTGGTAAGGTGCGAGGCAGGCAGAGGAGGGTGGGACTTGACTTGGGATGGTAGAGGAGAGTGGAGGCGCAAAGATGGAGAGGGGGTATGGTGGGACTACTAGAGTAGAGTAGCTGGGTGTGTGGTGGTGGAAATATTCGAAATATGACTTTGCATCTTTGGATAACGTTTTTGCCATTATGTCGAGTGATTCACGGGGGAGCCATGCGCGGAATTTTGTATAATCCATCCCGCCGCCATCATTACCTCCATGCCACTCTGGCCACTCTACCCTAGAAGATGTCCTGTACATTCTCCCACCCACCCTTATTTATCGACACATTGTGTCTCATCTCCCAATATTCACCCGTAAACTCCCAGTGTTCCTCTCCAGTGATTTCGCACGTCTTCTTTGCGAACCACCGTGGCTCGTGAACAACGCCATGCTCCTCGTTCTCCCTCCGTTTGGCGCGCTGCTTCTCCTCGAGCCTGTGTTTCTCCGTCGCGGCAAAGTCGTACTCTCCTTCCTCCATCGCCCGTTGGTCGGGACGGAGTCGGGTGTCAGTCGGACACAGGTGCGGCCGGAGGGAACTAGGGAGTGCGTTGAGGGTTATCGCGAAAGGGGTGAGTGAGAACGGGAGCGGCGGGCGGGGATGGTTCTCCCAGATCAAGAACGCGGCGTTTGGATTGGCTGCACGTGCGACAGTGGTGGAAGCTGAGGTATCGGTCGGCGGCGGAGATATAGTAGCATCAAAGCCGGGGGAGTGACGGGCATAGAGTTTATCGTTCCATCGGCCACCAACGGACCACATCTGTGTTCCATCACCGTCTACCACGCGACCCTTGACCTCATATGCGTTTGCGGCACGCCAGCCACGCTGCTTAAAGTCCAGAAGACACTTTACCCCTGTGGTCCAGTTGGTTATCTCCATTAGTCCGTAGTTGTCAATTGTGGGTGAGCCGGTGATAATGCCGACTACGGACGTGTTGATCTTCTTCCAGGTGTAGAGTTCTTCTCCACCGGTGATGGGGCGCAGACGGAGGAACCAGGTGCCTAAAGGATTGATGTCGAAGGATTTGCCATAGAATTTGCTCTTGACCGCGGACTCGCCCCAGTAATCCCATTTCTCGGATTCGCCATAGGCGGCGCCGATGGGAGGGTGGTGAGATACTTGCTCGACAAAGAATCGGAATTTTTTGTCCGGGCGGCAGTATTCGAAGGTTTCCCCGAGGAGTGGGTTGAAGGGTTTTGCGACGCGGCTGATGGTCGAGGAATATTCGGATGCTGCGAAAGCCGCGACGTAGACCATTCGCTCAGCAGCGTCGGGACGGTCCGCGGCATGATCCAGGAGGTCTGTGTATTCCATGTCTTCTGCTACTCTTTGGAGTAGAGATGTTGGTTCGTTGAAGGATACGGGTAGCGTCATCTTTGTCATGTCTTTGCCAATCATGGATTTCAGAATACCCTGGAGAATGTCAGCTCTAGGTGATCGACTTGCACGAGAAGGGCCCTCACCCAGAGAGAAATCTTGGGCCTGTCGTCAGCGTCCATGGACAGTTTCTGACGCGGGGGATCTTCGTAACCGACGTAGCTCTTCTTGACGGCAACCAGCTTCATCTTTCGTGGATCTCCGACGATGTATTCAATCTCCTCAACGCCCTCTTCCTCCTGTTGGTCGCCATCGTCCCTGACCGGCACATTGGATGGCATCTCAGAAAACACTTCCACCTCTCCAGAATCGATGGCATCAAAGAACTGATCGCTCTCATCGCTCTCACTCAACCCGTCTTCGAAGGATTCCCCATCTCTCTTTGCGGAACCTTGGCGGTCAAGCTCCAGCTGCTTCAACTTCTCGTCGAGCGACTCAACGCCGCCTTCTTCAAGGCCATGAACGGCCGTACCGCCGCCGGGCCTGGTGGTCCTCCCGCTATCCTTCCGTAATACCCGCTTGAGTGCCCGTTTTGTCTTCTTACGTCGTTCACGCTCACCGACCACTTGGCCCTCAAGTGCCTCCTGCTCTTCTGCCAACTTGGTCATATTCTCTTCCCACAGCCGACGTAATGAGACCTCTTTCTCCATGCGGTACCGCCAATAAGCATCCCTGTCTCTACTCATGCTCAACAGATCCCCAATAAGCTGCTTCAAGCTACCAACGGCGGATTCGTAGCTTGCCATTGCGGCGATGCAAGACGATTCACCAAGTTTGAGGTCGGGGTTATTCGCATGTTCAAATTGCAATGCCAAAGCGACCTGCGACAACAGATCAAGTTGAAGCCTGGCGGAATGGGCAGCAAGACTCAGGGCGTCCGTAGTTGGTGGATCCACGGGACCGTAAGATGATGAATCATCATTGGCGTCGTTAGCATCCTCCTCGTCGTCACCGAGATCGCCATCCGTATGTATCGAATATGGCCTGGGAGGGTATGGGCCAGCATCGGACTGATAGTTATCACTACCGCCGCCGTAGACACTCGCGCGAACGCTTGCGCGCGGCTTAACACTAGTATGTTTATTGACGGCGAGAAAATTCTCAGACGTTGCGATGTTTCCCTGTCGTCCGCGTTCTGCGCCGCTGATGGCATCGCTCTCTGCTGCTGATTCTTCCGCCTGCACTTGCTCTCTAAGTCTACCCATCACTTCGTTCTCCTGGTGCTTTCGCCGCTCCTCCAGTCGGGCTTCGTCTTTGGCTTGCTGAATGGCGTTGTTGAGGGTCCAGTACCACCTTTTTGCCTCAACGATGTGGTTTGCTTTCAAGTGGTACTTAACACTGCCTTTCCCATGAATTTCGAAACGCTGCTTGTCTTGCGGATCGATGTGGAGCTTCGCAATTCGCATGTTGATGGCACCCCGACATGCCGAACCAATGTCCTCTATGGTGTCCAGTCAGCACAAGATCAGCCGCCGAATCGAGAAATATACCTTGATTCTTGTAATAACTCAAGACGCCATCTTCGAGCACGAACCACCGCAACTTGTAACCACCAGTATAGTTCGTCCATTTTTTCAGATACCCCTTCATCTCCCTCGTCTCCTTACTCCCCAACGTCCCCTCCCCACCAGCACCGCCTTGGTGCCCGGGCGGCGCATGTTCTGCTGCAGATCCGAGCACAGCCCTTTCTTCAATTCCCCTCGCTGCCGCAACCGCCGCAGGACTCTTTTTCAAGATCCCTCGGGTTTTCTCGTCTTTTGTGACATCTTGTGGCAACTTTCCCTTATGATCTCTTCGGAAAGGGTCGGCGCCGTGCATTAGCAGCAACTGTATGAGCTTTGTGTCCTTTTTCTTCGCCGCCTCATGGAGTAGCGTAGAGCCATGAGCATCCGGCGGTTCAATGGTATTGAGATCCAATAACCCTCTGACACGGGGGTTATCTAGGAGCTCCTGGAGCTGCTCGTATTGCTGCGAGTTCACGAGGTTGTGCAGTGTGTCGATCTTGTCCTCAAGGTACATACTCCGTGCTAATTGTAGCATTTGGTGCACCTGTGGGTTGCGCGCCACTTCCACCGGAGTGCGGTTGGCGTAGTTATGGACAGAGTCATTGATATCAGGCTGCCTGAGAAGGAGGGTTACGACCTCAGCCCGACCTAGCTGTGCGGCGATATGGAGAGGCGTGTTGCCATTTGTCAGGTCGCGTCCGTTGATGTCTAGATATGGCTTGTGTAAGGGAGAGCTGGAGCCTTCGGGATGCGAAGTCGTAGTGGAAAGGATATACTCGATAACAGGCAACTCGGCGCACTGGACTGCCAGGTGCAGGATCGAAGATCTATTGACATCCACTCCTCCACTACCCGACAGCGAACTCATGGAAGTCCGCCGGTTGGGATCGTCCACAGTATTATCCCGTATAGCCTTCAGTATTGCGGTGGTATCACCGCTTCGTAGTGCCTCATACAACCGAAACGTTCGCACGGTTTCCTCGACTGTCTTCGCGGTACCTCCACCACCGCCGCCGGATCCAGCAAGCGAACTACCGCCACTCTCGTTACCGTCCACCATAGTGGGTGGTAGGGTGCTGTTGGTGGTACTTGCGCGGGACGTCGACTTGATATTTACCGTTGAAGTCGATGCGGTAGTAGTAGTAGGATTGTTAAGCTGGTGCTGCGATGAGGTAGCAGAAGGGGCGGCGGAATTTGATCGGGAGTGCGTTCGCGACCCGGCGGATGACTTCGACGAGGAGCCCACGGAGAGCAACGAACTAACCATGGCAGACTTCGAGCGACTGTGTTTGCCCTCCTTTTGACGTTTATTCTTGGGGCTGTTTCCAGCACTTTACTTGAAGGTTAGCCTTTGCTTGAAGGGGAGAAGGAAGGTTCCAGAGTACCCGATGTATGATGACGAGTCGGCCATTTGTATTCGGGGATGAATAACGGGTTCCTCTGGCTATGGCACTGAGAACTAAAGCTGAGGATAAAGCCGAATACTGGGGACACGGAGGGTGAGGGGTGTTGGAAATCTATCTCTCTTTCTCTTGGTGGGGTGGATGGAGAGTGTCCACCAGCCTCCACGGTAGTTACTACCACTATTCTGATAGTGCTGATGGATGGCGTTGCGCCCAGGCACTAGATCACGCTTTGTGGGCTTTAGACATGTGACGGTGCAACAGACGAATCAGGAATGATGAATCGAGACAGATCTTGTCGCGTGATGCGCGTTCCGTAGGAGAAAGATCTGGCTCTGCACAGAAACGTAGGTATACATAATACGTTGTAAATACCGAGTAAGTACATGGAGTTTACACGCATGGGTAAAACCCTACGCAGCACACTCGGAACATTGCGAAGACATCATTTTCCAATAACCACGCCTACTTGCCATCATGCCTCTACCTCGAGTACCTAAGGGGAACCACAATTGTACCTAATCAGAAACGAACCCCTAAACGAACTCCTACTTGAATTTGGACCGAGACAAACCCACGCAAGCCAGAGAGAGAAAGAAAATTGTGCCCAGAAAACCCCATTTGAATCCATTGTTCGAGTACAGAAAAAACGATTCGAGGAAACAGATTGTGATTTTTATCGATTTCCCCTTGTGCGCCGCAGCCATTTACTTTTTTTATCAATGTCTCTCAATACCCTTACGCAGCAGTGATGTTCCTCTGCCGATTCAAGATCCTGACGCGCTGTCTGGAGCTGATAAGCTGCTTCTTCTCCTCAGTAGCCTTCTCGACAGTCTCATCAGACTCCGCGACGATGACCTCGATGTGGCAAGGGTTCGACATGTATGGGTTGATCTGTAGTGGTCATCAGTACAGGGGGGGCGCCCGGGGGGAGGGGGGAGTGGTGGAGCATACACGGCCGTGAGCACGGTAGGTTCGTCGCCTCTGCTTGGGAGCCTGGTTGACCTGGATGTGGGAAACAACAAGGTTGGAGCAATCGAGACCCTTGACTTCGGCATTGGCCTCGGCGTTCTTGAGAAGACCAAGCAAGAACTCAGCCGACTTGACGGGCCAACGGGCACGGGTGGCACCGAATTGCTTTCCTGCAGAACCAATTTCCCTCAGCATCAACCCTCTCACACCCTAGTATCCCCACATCTCACATCCCACTTCCACCCATTCTGCGTGATCCTCCGGAGTTCAAACGTACCCTGCGCAGTCCGTCCAGTTCCGCCAGCGTATCTCCTCATGGGAACGGCCTCCTTGTGCTCCTTGACGTTGCCGAGGAAAGTAATAGCGCGACTAAGCTTCATTCCAGAGACGGCCTGGGCAGCTTCGCGGGTGTTCTTGAAGGAGACGCGGAGGAAAGAACCACGGCTCATGGCCGATTTAGCCTTGTTGCTGGGATTGGCGGCGTAACGGACCTACAATGCAGAAACCGTACATCAGCCCCCATATTCCACTCCTGAAGCTCGCCCGTGATTCCTCCCGTCCATCGGATCGATCAACCTGTCTCTCTCACAGCTCCCCAATCTCGGTTTGTGTTTGTGGAAACCAGTCGAGATTCGAGAGCCGTAGGAGACAGCGTTTCGATTATCATCAGGCGATCCGGCGAGCGATAGCGGGAGAGGGGTAAAAACTGACCATCGTGGAGGGTGCTGTCAGCGGTGGATTTGCTGGGTTTGAGAGCGGTCGTTAGTAGTCGTTGGTCGTCACGGATTTGCCGAGTGAATTTTCGCCTGCGCAATCCAGAATCCTACGCTTTCTTGGTGTGTGTGGGCCGTGGGCTACAACTTAGACTGCTTTTTCACCTAGCAAGTGAAGGGCTTAGGGCTACGTTGGATAGATCCGCCAAGCCCTGCGTATCCCGCGCTACGCCCATCTCGGTTCAGGCAATTAGTTACCCTGCAGCGCGGAAATCTCTGCCCAGAAAAAAAAGTTAGCAGCAGACAAAACGAAATCACTCCTCCTTCCCATCGGGGCACCAACGGCAACAAAAATCAGAAAGCTACTCATTTTCACTGCCCTATCCACCCCCGCAATTCCAATCGTCAACTGCCCGGTCATCCATACTGCTCTGGGGCGCAACAATGGCTTTTACTCCCAGAGGTGGATCTAGAGGTGGACGTGGTGGAGACCGTGGTGGCCGTGGCGGATTCACACCAAGGGGCGGCCGTGGCGGATTTACGCCGAGAGGTGGTGATCGTGGTGGACGTGGTCAGTTTTAACCCTGCGCTGCTTAATTGGGCCCTCAAACTCTGCGTGGTTTTCAGTTTGCGATCGCAATGCGCGTGCATTCTTGATCTAGGAGGGTTTGAGAGTTCGAACAGAAGCAATTAAAGCGGATCAATGGCTAACACCTCAAGAAGGTGGTGGACGCGGTGGTGGACGTGGCGCCGCTCGCGGCGGTTCTCGCGGCGGTGTCCGTGGAGGACGCGGCGGTGCGCGGGGTGGAGCGAAGGGCGGAGCAAAGACCCTTGTTGAGAAACATCGCCACGAGGGTGTGTTCGTTGCTCGCGCCAAGGAGGACATGTTGGTAACCCGCAACTTGACCCCCGGCGAATCCGTCTACGGCGAAAAGCGTATTGCTGTCGACTCTCCTGCCTCTGGCACGGACGAGAACGGCCAACCAATCGCAACCAAGATCGAATACCGCGTCTGGAACCCTTTCCGGTCCAAGATCGCTGCCGGTATCCTTGGTGGTCTGGATAATATCTTCATCAAGCCCGGCGCGAAGGTCTTGTACCTCGGAGCAGCCTCTGGCACTTCAGTCTCCCACGTCGCCGATATCGTTGGCCCCACCGGAAATGTTTATGCTGTTGAGTTCTCGCACCGTTCCGGCCGAGACCTGATCAACATGGCTAAGAAGCGGACGAACGTTATCCCTATCATCGAGGACGCCCGTCACCCCATGAAGTACCGTATGCTTGTCGGTATGGTCGATGTTGTCTTTGCCGACGTGGCGCAGCCCGATCAGGCGCGTATCGTCGGGCTGAACTGCCATCTTTTCCTGAAGGACAAGGGTGGTGTTCTAGTCTCTATCAAAGCCAACTGTATCGATTCTACTGCTCCTGCCGAAGCTGTGTTCGTGAGCGAAGTCAAGAAGATGAGGGAGGAGAGGATCAAGCCCAGTGAACAGTTGACTCTTGGTACGTTATGTTCCCCTTATGTGGCAAATACGCTCCTAACATTCGCATACAGAACCCTTCGAGCGTGACCATTGTATCGTGGTTGGAACTTACATCCGTTCGCAGTCGTAAGAGCACGAGAGTGATTAATGAATTTGGCTTACGTTCGAACCGGGGAACTTGATTGTGGCATCATGACTAACCGGTGTGGGTGCAAAAACAATGTAATTGTACATAAAACCACTAGTTGGGTAGTTGTGGGGATTGTGGTGGTTTTTCCTTTCATCATTCCACAATACCCACTCCTTACCATAAATGCGTCTGCTGGTGGTGTCTGTTGTCTTACGATTTGGAGTGGAACAGGTGTTCTTTTTTCTTATTTTTTACTCTTGTCTTTTTACGTGGTATGTTCTACCGTTAGCTCATGGGTGAAATTACAGTTATGTCGTTCACGGAATGTCACTTGCAATACGGCGTTCAAGCACAATGGCAATCCTGGTACTACCGATTTATCGCCATGATCTATAGGTCACACGTCGCCCTCTATCATGGCGTCCGCAGGCGAGAAGTAGGGGACGGGCTCGCTTTTTTTTGTTCTCTCTTTTGTCTTTCCTTCTGTTCCCTCCTTTGTGATTTCTTCGGTGTGTACCTTATCTTCTTGGGCCAGGCCGGGCGGAAGGCAAAGGGGAGTTTGTAACGTGCCGCATTCGCGTGGATAGCGGATAGGAAACGGACTTTGTGTGTATCTCGCCATGATCTATCTAGGTCGCGTGCGGGTAACTAGATAGTCATAGGGTTTATTTGCAACTGCGGATCGATGCTATTGGTAGATATTGGAGGTATGTATAGGTGCATATTGCTGGGGTTCCGCGTGGGTGGCATGCGCAAAATATGGGATGCCATCTGTATTTCCATCCGTTGATTGGACAGACTGTTGAAACAGCTGGAGCTTGTGGCCGTTGGCCATGAGGCCTAAGCTGATCGCACCGCTAGGTTGGATTAGGCACTACCGAATCCGACTAGAGAAGTAACTACAGGACAGACACAAAAGTGATGTCCACCTGCAAAATTTTCATCAAACAAAAAACATCATGATTAATTCTCTAATATGGAATCGGCTCTCCTCCAGCATCAATCACAGCCCGAATCTGAGCAGGCATATCATCAACCAATCTATCTAGCACCTCCGTGATAGCTATCCTCCTGTTGATTCCCGGTGTTCTACCGATCTTCGTCCAGTTCCATCCGGCGTCGTCATGCACGTATTCGTTCGTCACGCGTTGTTTCCTCTCGGGTACGCCCTTCGAGTGCAGCTGCCGAACGACGAACTTTTTGCTTCATGTGCTATCGAATTGCAAGTACTAATATAGATAGGCCACAGGCAGTGGGTGATGATAGTAGATGTGGTGATGGTGATGGTGATGATATCTGATATCTCTCCTCAAAATCCACGGCTATGCCATCATCCACGACCTCATCCCGCCGGCCTTTATCGTTCCCCTTCGGGAGGCTTCCTCGCGGGTCGTTGCCAGAGCTCGTGATGAGAGCGATGATGAGTGACCACATGAGGTCCAGTTGAAGACGCCGAGGTATAGAATACAGTGAAATACTACGCTTTGTGATGACTTGTGTCTCCTGGTTGTACCGCGTAGTCATCGACGACCACGGACCGACACTGAGCGGCAGGTGATGACGGAGAATCCAGGAGCGAATTTGGAAGGGGGGGATTTTAGTCCATCTGAAGGCTAGAGACACGGTGTTTTAAGATAACATTATCCTACATCGTGCGGTATATCCTTCAGAACCAGTGAGGCAAACGTTGCACGCGAGTATGAGCGCTATTCAGGCGGAGGTGGAGAGAGCTAGGAATGAGTGGGTTTAGATTTGTGAGATTTGAGGGGAGGCTGGGGGAATGAGACGGTATCTGGTTAGGTTAAGGATGCAACTTGGGATAAGGACTTGGGATCATATAGTCTGGAAGGGTGATGGAAGAGAGAAACAATGTACATAGAGGCAGACGAACAGTACAGAGAACATACCAGGCTAAGCCGAAGAAGAAAACGACAATTACAAAACCTGGGGATCTCGGAAAAAGGAACCTACACTCCAGAAAAACCAATATCTGTAACCCAAAAACAACCCATCAGCGACACTCCAAGCAGACTCTCCCTTCGCCATTACTCGCCGAGCATCCGAAGTCACACACTATCCTGTGACATCCTACACACTTAGCCTCGTCCTCGTCCAGTAGTTCCAATCCCCTGTCACAATCTTCACACTTCAACACAGGCTGTTCCTGCACCTCCGTCGGTGCCATAGCTGCCGCTTGCCGGAACCAAGACCACAAACCCCCCTTCTGCAACGGCAGAGACGGGGTTGGCAATGTTTGTATCTGCATCACCGGTTGCAATTGCTTCCCCGAAGACGTGGAAGATGTAGCCTTCCCGGCAGCGAAGAGCTTCTGCAGCGTGTATTGATGTACATGCTCCTCATTAGGCCGCGCACGCGTACGCTTTATCGTTCGGCCGGATATGGAGGAGTGGTGTGTACTGTGCGTGGATTCGGAGAAAGCGGTCGATGAGGAGCGTTTGCGCTTTTGTTGTGGTGCATTTGGCGTATCGGTAGAGCTCAGGGGGGTTGTGAAGGAGAGGAAGTGGGAAGCCATGCTTTTGCACTCCACGATTGAGGTTCCCAGGAGAGTGAAGCGGTACAGGAGTATTGGTAATGGTTGGTCAGGTATGTAAAGTGGAAATATTGTGTTGTGTTTGATACGCGGGGCGGTGTGATAATCCATGTGGATGGGAAAGCTAATAAATCGCGTAAATCAACAACGTGAACTCTAGCCACAGAGCCCTAGTCCGTCTGCTAGCTCTCTCCAGCCACACTCTCGCTCAAATCCAAAAAAAGTTTCCCTCTGAGCATCCCACCAAGCGAAAAGCAGCAACCTTAAAAGCAATAACGACAATTCCACAAAACCCGAAAAACGCCACAGCAGTGAATACATCCCATTACGGAACAGTTATACGCCGGCAGCCCCACTGTGCGTGCGAACCTGCCCGGGATTTATCACGACCATCATCACTGCTGTTCACCATGACCCACGTCTCGCTGCATCGATGCCGCTTCGTCGATTACCCACCGAGTAGCATCACCTCAATCGCCTTTTCGCATTCTTCGGTCGCCCACAGCGCTCTTCCTCCGCCTAAAACACTGCGTGTAGCAATCGGCCGCAATAACGGCTCCATCGAGATCTGGAATCCTCTCTCCGGGAAGTGGTACCACGAGACTACACTGCAGGGCGGGAAAGACCGCTCAATTGAAGGCTTGGTCTGGATTCAGGACTATGACGCTTCCGGACATGGCCAGCTGCGGTTACTCAGCACTGGATACTCATCTGTTGTCACTGAATGGGACCTGTCGACTGGACGACCAGCGAAACATCTTGACTGCAATGGTGGAGCAATCTGGTCTATTGCTGCGCAACCCCGGAGGAATGCTGCTGATGTGCCTGAAGACGAGCTTGGCAACGATGAAGCGCTTGCGCAGAAGATTGTGGTGGGCACTGACGATGGGACGTTGAAGCTGTTGAGCACGGCAGGCGGGAAGGGACAGTTGGCGTTCGTCAAAAATCTCACGAGAGCTGGGACGTCGAAGTCGCGGGTGTTGAGTCTGGCCTGGAAAGACAAATACACGGTTGTTGCCGGCATGGCGGACTCTCAGATCCGCGTTTGGGATATTAGAACTGGGCGTAGCACCGGGAGGATGTCCCTGAGTAGGGAGAGGGGAAAGGAGGTGTTGGTATGGGCGGTGAAGGTGACGGCGGGTGGTGATATCGTGTCGGGTGATTCTAGAGGCGAGGTGCGCATTTGGGATGGCACAAACTACACACTAAAGCAGAGGATGAAGGCACATGACGCAGACTGTTTGACTCTTGAGGTCGGAGGCCAAACTGGCGACAGTGTGGTTAGTGGTGGCGCGGATATGAGGACTGTACTCTTTAGAGTCACTGGAAAGGGCCGTGGTTGGGCCGAAATTGCTCGAAGACGTTTCCATAAGCACGATGTACGCGCTATGGCCGCATACGAGTCCGGCCCATTCAGCGTCGTGGTATCTGGAGGTAACTTTTACTTTCTGGACACCATCAATCTCCTGCTAACAGTCAAAAGGTGTTGATATGACGCCGATCATCATTCCCTTCCGCAGTTTCACTATTGAGAACCATCGTACTCTCCCTTTGGTTCCGCAGAGCCCGATAGTTACGTCTCTCCCGGACCACCGGATATTGATGAGTTTCTGGGAGCGCGAAGTCAAGATTTGGAAGATCGAGGAACTGTCGGAAGTCATGTCTGCGGACCTGAACTTGGGCGACGAAGATCAAGGCCGCAAGCTTCTCAGCCGTATCATTCTCGGTGTATGTTCTACATTCTCCACAGGATATTAGTTTAGCTAATATCTTGTAGAACGAAGAATACATCACCTCTGCAGACCTTATGCCCTTGCCCGGTAACGCTGGATATCTACTGGCCGTTTCGACCATCGGCGAAGTCAAGCTGTTCTGTCTGCGCAATCCGAAACGGCTTGGTTCAGAAGTCCTCCGCGTCCAGAGAATTGCAATCCCAGCTGCGATTACCCTTAAGAAGGCTGAGTCAGAGAGCGACAGTGAAGACTCCGACGACGAAGAGGCCGTCGAACTGGCGGAAGAAGGTGCACGACATCTACAGTTCACCCCGGACGGAAAGTGGTTGCTCATCATCACCCCTGATTCCCGGATACTCATGGCCAATCTTGAGATCTTCATCCAATCAGACCTGAGAGGAAAGCCACAAGTTAGCATATCGTCCCCGGTCTACGAGCTTGACCGCGGCCTCCCTCCCACGCAGCTACAACCTGCTTCTGTGGTTCGAACCCCTAGCAAAAAGCGATTTCGGCAGCGGCAAGACGAAGGCACTCATTCAACGTACATGCACACTATTGTGAAATCTGCATTTTCCAGTACATCCCGCCTCCTCGCCATTGGCGACCTTACAGGAAATATTTCCACTTTCTCCCTTTCGGACGGAACCTGGACACGTATCGTCACCTCCATCCCCCGTCTCCCAGCTGCTCCGGTAGTCCTCTCCTTCCGGCCTGCCCCGACTACCCTTCAAATCTCCTCTTCCTCTCTCCCCAAAAGCGACGATGACGGAGATTCCGCTCCGGACTCGGAACTTCTAGTTCTCCCCGCGGACACACACATAATCCACCTCTTTTCCGCGACTTCGGGGCGCCTCGCCCAGTGGTCACAACGGAACCCAATGCCGGACTGCCTCCCCATCGAATTCGCCGCCGTCGGAGACCGAGCGGTCGGTGCGTTCTGGGAGGGCACTGAACGCGTCTGGTGTTTCGGCGCGACGTGGGTTTGGATGTTCGATTTCACCCGCGAATGGCCCAATCATAAGCTCTCATTCGACACTCAGCAAACCCAAGAGGTCGGGGTCGGAAAGCGGAAGCGAAGCGGAGCAACAGCTCCCGTCGGTGTTGGCAGTCTCAGCGGTGCCGGATCCCGCATGCACCACCCGATGGGACTCGTCAGTGTGGCTAAGACCGATGATAGTGAGGATGAGGAGGATGAACTTGCTGCATTGATGGAGAGCGACGATGAGACTGATGTTGCGGAACCAGTTAAGAAGCAGAGGGGGCAGAAGCCGTATTGGGGATCGTATAGATACCGCAGTTTACTGGGTTTCTTGCCGGTGGGTAAGCGCGAAGTTGTGGAGATGGCGGGCGAAGGGTGGGGGGAGCAGGGTCTTCAAGCGATTGAGATGGTGGTTGTTGAACGCCCAGTGTGGGATGTAGGGCTCCCACCAAGGTTCTTCGATGGGAAAAGTTAGATGCGCCCTGTAGCATGAACTAACGTTTTGGCCAAAGGGTGATAAATAATGGCGTATCTTCTGTTTGGATTGAACGGTGGTAGGTGACGCCGCGTGATGTAATAAAGTACTACTGGATGAAGACTTCCTACACATACCTATGTAGGCGTGATACTGCCAGGGTGTACAACACGAATCGCTCCGTACTCTGATTGACCTGTTGATAATGTATCCCATTTTACATAAACAACCATCCCAAACTCCCGCCTAGCCAGCGAATTTTTATTGCATCTGGTAGTCATAATCACCGACCAGACCCACCCTTCCTCTACGTTACTGCCTTCAACTCCTCTTCCGGAATCGGTACCGGTCCACCAGGAGAATCTGCCTTCCTCGCGGTCAGCACCTCGACACCATCGTCCGTGACCAACAATGTATGCTCAAACTGTGCGCTCCTCTTCCCATCCTGTGTTGCACTGGTCCATTGGTCTGGCCAGGTCTTGTCCCTCCAGGTGCCGAGGTTTACCATGGGCTCGATGGAAAAGCACATTCCCTTCTTCGCGACTCCAACGGCCTTGTTTTTCGAGTAGTGTGGTACGTTCGGGGCGCAATGGAACAGCTGGTTGATTCCATGGCCACAGTACGTGCGTACAATGCTGCATCCGCGAGATTTGGCGAGGGGCTCGATGACATTTCCAGGATCGCGAAATAACATACCCGGCTTCACCAGGTCGATAGCAGCGTTGAGACAGTCTCGGGCGGTTTCAACGACGCGAATGGAGGAGGGCGGCGGAGTGCCCACGTAATAGGTCTCGTTCAGGTCCCCATGGAAACCTTTGTGGTAGAGCGTCACGTCTATATTGACAATGTCGCCATCCACGAGAGGGCGGCTGTCGGGAATGCCGTGGCAGATGATTTCGTTGATGGAGGTGCAGACGGACTTAGGGAAATGATTGTAGTTCAGAGGTGAGGGATAGCTCTGACAGTGTCAGTGGGTTGGAGGTATCAACTGGGTGTATGGGAGAGTACATCACGCTCTATACATGCTTTATGCACGATCTCATCTATCTCGTCCGTGGTGACACCGGGCGCAATAGCAGCAGCGGCAATATCGAGCACCTCCCTAGCAAGTCGACACACGGTGCGCATGCCCTCGATCTCCTTCTCATCCAGAATCGCAATCTTCCGCGAGTTGGCGGCGTATTCACTTCTCGGCAGGCCATCTTCGGCGTAGTCGGGGCGGGGGATATGATCGGGCAGTTTCCTAGTAGGCGAAAGCGGGTACGAGGCGCGGAGAGATCCAGTGTACCGAAAGTCTGGGAACGGATCGTGGCTGCCGGATTCTGGGTTCGTGGGAAGCGGTGTTGGTGAACCGAGTGCGTCTTGGAGGGACTGGAGGAAGGTGGGAGTCTTACGGGAGGCGGGCTTGTGCAGGGCTTTGTGTTCGCTCTGTTGGCGACACGCGAAACGGGCAAGCGTGCCAGTCAGCCACCGGGTCAAGAAACGCATGGAGAAGATGGTGCTGAACGAACCCACGAACGTTTGAAGCAGTCCTGTGTGCAGAAGAAGGCCTTGGCGCTGCCTAGCTTGAGACAGGTTGGACATTGCAGCGTTCCCGCGGCATTCGCGCAAGCAACTCCAGCACAAAACTTCCTAGTCAGGGAGGAGGAGGGGGCTGTTGTGGACATCGCCCACTGTTGTTGTATTCGGATAGCGAGGAGGGAGGACGATGGGAAACGGAATGGGGGTGTTGCTCTGGTGGGATGAGAGATGGGAGTGTTCAGATGATTTAATAGAGGCGTTCAGCGACTTGTTTTCGAAGTTGCCTGGCCTAGAAGTTGCCTGACTTAAAAGTTGCCTGACTCATGCCATGGGGACCATATTTTAGCACGCTAGGATAGGAAAGGTAGCCAAATGCATCATTTAAATCTTACCTAGATATCCACTCGGCATCCAGGTCAATCTTCCCTATCCTATCGTGGCGTGCTAAGATCCGCCCCCCTCCCCCCAATAATGCCCAAGTCAGGCAAATTGGTTAGGCAACTTTTGCTGGACGCCTCTATTGATTAGATTGACTGATTACATACATTAACTTAGGCTGCGAGCTAGATACATTTTCAAACCCCGAGTTTCTGGCCATGTGTCAAACTCTCGGGTCGTTCTGCAACCCAGATATTCAATAGCTTAAGCCTTCACGCATCACGAAGGTTAGCTAGTATCGGAGATACTTTCCGGATTACGCTGGTATGTAAGTACTTACTGGTGGTTGTGGTAAGTGCAAGTGGATTTATATATCTGCCTACATCTAAATATTGTGGGATAATTGGGTAGACTACATACTTAGCTATTCCTTCGGAGCAGTCATGGCTGGGGATATAGCGATATGTCACGTGCGGAGGATTTGAGGATCGGAGGGCTATATAGCGTGGGCCGGAGGATGTACCATATGTACTTATAACGGAGAGTCTCCTACTCTGTGCCGATACCGACAGACACATACCGTGCAAGTATGTACTTAAGTAGAAAGCCTGGCCGCCACAGCGACCGAGTTGCCAAGATCCTGGGTATCCTAAGATTCTGAAGATCTCGCACCATCCATCCCATAATTTAGTTCATGCGCGCGTATCGTGGTACCCGAGACCCAAAACCAGCGATAGTGTTCACCGCATTCAATTGATAATTTCTGGAGACGGAGCGGGCATTTGAAGCGGGGAACATAGCATTGCCAGCGTAGAGTATGTACGTACTGTTGGTCGGCGATACGGTATCTGCCGACATTCGCCTCGCTGACAATGCAGACGGACCCAAGACTTCGGAATGCCCCGGCCGCCACACACCCCACATGATGGTCATCGCATCAACTTTTCTGTGCCATTTCTAAGCGGCTTGTCTCGGCAAAACGAGGCATTGGCGGGCCGCGGAAATACGCGGGCCTTTCTTTTCTCGCCTCCGCCCCCTCACCCCTCACTCGCTCGCACAACCCACCAGTGCAGAGATCGAGAACTTCTCGGGATGGCAAATGCTATCCTCTTTTAGCCCGGTGGCCAGCGCTCAATGGATACGAACGTGCACCCAACCCCCCGCAGCTGGCCCAGCCAGTCTGAAGTCTTGCTTCCGGTTATTCTTTTCTCTTCTCTGTCTTCTCCTTCAAAAGCATCCATTCTCTTCCTCTTCCTCTTCCTCTTGTGACAACCCTCACCTCGTACCAACGAACCCCAACAGCTTCCGTCACACAAGGGCATATCTATACGTCACTGATACCCACCACCCTTAGAAGCTTACCACGTGCTTGACTGCCCCGTCCACACCTCACCGCTATACGCAATCCTTCTATACTCGAAATCCAGAACTCCAACATAAAGAATGGTTTCTCCACATAAATCGCAAACGGTGGCAGTCATCGGCGCCGGTCCAGTAGGGGCTCTAGCAGGCCTGTACTTCTCCCACGCGGGTTGGGACGTCACGGTCTACGAGCTACGCGACGGTATTGTCTCTCCACTCTTGCCTGACTTTCCAGTGCTGAATGTGCATTCCTCTAGACCTACGCTCCCCCGAGAACCGTGCGTTAGGCTCCGGAAAATCCATCAACCTTGCTCTCTCCGAGCGCGGCATTAACGGCCTACGGAACATCGGAGATGCGGGCGCGGCGCTGCTACACAAGGTTCTCGAAGAAACGATACCCATGCACGGCCGCATGATACATTCCGGTCAGGTGGGGGCCGAGGGTGAAGTTCAGGCTTACGATAGCGTGCATGGACGGTTTATCCGGAGTGCCGACAGGGCTCTGCTCAATATGCAGCTGCTCGATGCACTCGAGGAGAGGGATAATGTGCAGTTGTGCTTCAAGCATAAATTGCGGCGTCTTAAGCTTGATGGGGAGGACGGCGCGGAGGCGGAGTTTGTGAAAAGGCGAGTCCAGCTGGGTCCGCTGGCGTAAATATGTGGATGATCACTGACTGGTGTAGTGATACGGGGGAGACGGTAAAGGTGTACGTGGATTTGATAGTCGGTGCTGACGGCGCGCATTCCGCTGTGAGGAATCAGCTGCAGCGACACGTCAAGTATGTTTTCCAATACGACATGCGTGAGGATGTGCTGACGGTCCCCCATCAGAATGTACTACGAGCAGACTTACATCAGCACCATGTGGTGCGAATTCACGATCCCCCCGCATCCAACAACAGGCGACTTTCAGCTCTCCCCTGACCACCTGCACATCTGGCCGAAGCAAACACAGATGTTCATTGCCATCCCATCCATCGATAAATCCTTCACGTCGACATTGTTCATGCCGGAACACCTATTCAACAGCATTACGTCGCGATCAGACCTAATTGCCTTCTTCCGGGGTCACTATGCCGATGTTCTGGAAATCCTCGGCGAAGACTCCCTCTGTCAGCAGTACTTCACAAACGAACACCTGCCGCTTGTCAGTATCCGCACGGGACCGTACCACTACTCCGATCGCTGCGTGATAATTGGCGATGCTGCGCATGCTATGGTGCCTTTCTATGGCCAAGGAATGAACGCTGGCTTTGAATCCGTCAATATTCTCTTCAAGCACATCCGCGCCAGCCCCGAAGATTTGAAATCAGCGTTGCAGGCGTATACCAGCGAACGGCAACCGGACGCATGGGCAATTGTCGAGTTGGCGATGCGGAACTACGATGAGATGCGAAGCGGTGTTACAAAGCGTGGCTATCTACTGCGCAAATGGGTAGAAGAAGCGTGCGCGAGATGGGTTCCGTCGCTGGGCGTTAAGACGCTGTATTCGATGGTCAGCTTTGGAAATGACCGGTATTCGGAGGTTCTGCAGAAGGCGGAGAAACAGATGGCCATCGAGGAGGCTGTATTAGGCGGCGCGATGTTGGTGGTTATGGCGGGTGTCGGCTGGCGATATGGTGCATTGAAGGCGCTTGAAGTGGGGTGCAAGGAGGGATGGAAGGCCCTCATTGGCCGTCGGTGATGCTTTTACTGGCTTTCCTCTTATCCTTTGGTCATTTGTTCATCGCGTAGTGTAAACTAGTTGGAATTGATTGGCGTCCCGGAGTGTCACGTATGGTGCAAAATACTAAGGGGACGGCTCCCAATCCTATGAAACGTGACGGAATGAAAAAACTAGACTGTTCAAACTGCCATATAGTAGGTGTTTCGGTAGAACGGAATTAGTCCAGGTGTCGTGTTGCGTACAATATATAAGTGTGGTACAAAATAGAGTTTAAGCTTTAGTTACTAGCGTATAGAGTGTGTCAGTTATCTAGATACAAGTATACATACATACATATGTAGTCGAACATATTCTTTTTTCCGGGCATCTAGATTTCACTAGCGCACTAGTGTACTCGTGGATGCATGTGCACGGTGAGCCCAGGCATCTTCGCTGACAGCAAAACCCATCGTTGCTCGGTCAATTCTCATCTGATTGACTCAAAAAAAGAATATGTTCGACTTAGCTGGCAGGTTCGACTCTCTATATGTGTGTATGTGACATCAAGGGACTTCACCGATGACGTCGTTGTTCGCATGCAGGAACAGTCCAGAATCGCCAGTTATCTTGGATAAGTATTTGTTTATCAGGCCTTCTGTTGTTGTTCTTCCCCACCTCCCCTTCACATTGATACCTACCCCACGACACCTACCCCAACTACTACCTTGGCCGCCATCACCACCATGGAGGCTGAGCGTTGGCACAAAATATTCTATGGCTTGCGCTGGTCCCCATGACTGAGGAAAAATAGCGTCAAAAACATTGTGCCCAGTTCATCGGACCTCCTCCGTCGACAATTTTGCCGCCCTTTCGGATTCGGCTTCACATCAAGGATCGGAGCGGCGCTCCCGCCTCGCCTACGACTGGCTAGTACTTCAAACATTAGGACCACCAACGCGATACGTTCAGCATCTATACAGTCCTTCTTTATGTCTCCCGAGGACGTTCCGGGAGATGAGTTGAAGTTGTGCATCTTCACTCGCTCCACCAGGGGCATTATCCCGATTTTCTTCTCGGCAGCTTGGGTGGCCTTGACTCTGTACGATCCCGGGCCTTAAGGGTCGCCCACACGCCAACCACCCCAAGTAATCCAGCTCTGTCTTGAGCGGTGTACGCTTCATAGCTATTCATGAACTGGCTGCGAACGGGGAACCCTTCGGATTCGTCATCGAGGAGCACATGCTGTCCGATATTCCTACCAACCCCGTGGGAGAGGAGGAAGTTCTTTCTGGATGAGAGCAACCAGGAAAATTTCACCTTCAGAAAGGGTACCGAGCACAAATTCGACTTCTGCCACGGCATGTGAATTTCAGCAGTCTGCCCCCTGTCTTCTTCATAGCGTTTCTTCCTATCCCTGACGGAACGCTGACAATGGAGTGGCCAGATTTCACCGTCAGCATCCCAGGTTTCGGCCCCGCCTTCAAGATCTCCAGGTACTGAGTCTAGGACAACCAGCCTCTCACGTCTGTCCTCAAGAACAGAAGACCAGAGAAATCTACGGAGTAGTTTAGTTCGACCACGAAAGTGTGATTCGCTAGATCCCGACTACACCGGGAATAGTCGTGAGGAGCTTAGATAGGGGCTGTGATGTGAACTCGAAGAATGCGGAGATCCCATGATCGTCGCCTTCGGATCGACTGGAGAACGGATCTAATATGATAATTAGTGATTGAATAAATATTGTACGGTAACAATTTCGGTTCCAAACTATGGTACGCATGATTCAGTTCTTTTGTGACTGATCAGTTGAAATCTGATATTCCACACTAGTGACGACCAGATTTGAGTTCTTCCTTTCTTTCTTTCGACCACTCAATTGGATGCGGCGTCAACCCAAGTTTTATGTTTGATGGCAAAGCCAGTATCAACTGCAATATAAACAAGTGGGGTGGAACAAATGGTATTTAAGTGCAGGAAAGATAGCAAGAAACATTCGTGTAACCCAAGAAAAAAAAACCCCCCGATGCAAACACCTTCCCCCACGAAAATATATATGAAAAAATCAAAATGAAAACCCCAAATCGACGACTACTCTTCACAAACTTCATCTCGCCTGACAACATACAAAACAATAACTAAAACCAATCAGATTACACCTGCCCATGCCTCATCGGCTCGAAACCTTGCTTGTGATGGGCTCCAAACGGCTGCATGGGCACATTCTGATGGGTCTCTCCGCCAGTCTGTCCTATGTACGGGCTTGCAACTCTCTCATACGTGTAAGGGTTGCGCTCAGCTTTCATGGCGCCCTTTCCCTTCGGCTCGCGCTGGCCCATCACCTTGCTGGTCCTTCCCGAACAGCAGCAGGTGGACATCATCCAGAACACGCTGGCGGCAAGGGCGAACACCGTGGCAGCCCAAGTTGCCGACTGCCATTGTGAGCCGATCGTGCACGAGACGCCGAAGCTGTCGAAAGCTTTGTTGAAGGCACCTTTGAGGCTGTAGCTGAGGACGGTGCTGCAGATCGAACCGGCGAGGATGAAAAGGAATGCCGCCTTTTTTTTTACACGGGTTAATCAAGTGTGAGAGAGAGATCATGGGGGAATAGAGGAGCTTACATCGGCGATAACGGTGGTAATACAACTGCCCCACCTACTCAGCAGCCCAAACCATCCCACGATAAAGCACGCCCCGGTGGACACAGCCCCTAGCACATAACACGCAGCCATGACCTTTTGGACGATGTTGATTCCCTTCTGGACCTTCTTAACACTATCGGGGAATGTGATCTCCCTCGTCGACTCGGCGTCGACGATGGACTCAACATCGAAAGTGTATCCGGACTTTGCCGCAGTGCATCTCTGGATATCCCACGAGCCACCGCTTGTGACGTTACCGGAGCAGTAATTCCACATGTGCGATGTGTAGAAATCGCTCAGACCGAGCTCTTGAGCATTCGCCTGGGTGACACCGGTGCTGATGTTGACGTTGAGAGCGCCGGGAATCACATCGAGGGAACCTTGGAGGTTGATGCGGCGGACATCGAGCTGGATCACCAGTGTCAACGGGGGTTCAGAGCTGAAGAGGGACGGGGAGGAACAAAGGGACAAAAACAGCCAAACTCACCCTGAACTGATACATCGACGGCAATAAATTGGTTTTCGTCCCGCTAATGAGGAGGAGCGCTATTACCACCAGCGAGGCAAGAGTGCAAAGCATAGGCGTGAGAATACACGCGAAACGGCCGAGTTTCCCCATGCTGACAGTTGATTGTTTTCTGGGCTTTTTTTCGTCCTTCTGTGTCGGGTGTTGATGGAGAAAAAAAAGGTGATGGATACAAAAAGAAGTGGGGACGATGTGGGGGAGAGGGGGGGAGGAAACCTTTAAAGGCCTGAGTTGTCTGTCGAAGCTGACTGGACCCAGTTACTAGCAAGTAGATAACTTACGTACCATCTCCCTGCATGCGCAGCTGGCTGGCAGTGCAGTACAGCAGGCATTTTATTTTTTCTCGCAGTCGTTTCCCTTTACGAATGCTTCGGGTACTCAGCCACAACTTACTGCGCTCGGCCTCCTTCCTCCCCTAAGAAAAGTAATCAAGCGAGTCCCCACCCCGCCCGTCCCACAGTTCTTTCCGTGCTATATAGACGAGGCGATGCTGAGAATCCAAGCCAAACCATCCATTCGAACTGACGGAGGAGAAAGAGAAGGAGGGCCCTTCAATTCTCACATGCCCGCGTTTCACAACGCCTCAGCCGCACGGCTTGCAGTAATTAACATATCTATGACCACAAATCCCTCTCGATCGGGGAATTTGGAAATTTAGCTGCCTGCTCTGACGCGTGGTGGGGCGTGGTGGGTCAGGGATATTGCCAGACACGCATACGTATGTACGGTGGGTGGGTTGGTTAGTAACGTACTCTATGTACTAGTACAAACGAGCCTGGTGGGAAGACATAATAATAGTGAAATGCATAGTTAATTGGACATATGATGATAGTTACCTACTTCACATCGTAGTGTACTCGTACTTGGTCCTCGTCAAATACGCCGTGGATGTAGCTCTACTGTTTATACAGACTGCATAGATACAGTGATAAGGCAGGAGTGGGAAATCCGCAGCTTGCCGTTTCCGTCTTGGCCCACTCTTGCTCACGCCGAATCGCGGCCGAATTTGGCGGCCGAGCCACATGTCGCAGCCGCGTGTGTATACCTGTGGGTTCTCGTGGGGCAGTGGCCACAGAGAGGAGACCTTGAAGGATCGAACGCTTTACGAAATAACTGTCATCTTGGTCGAGCGTCCAGCACACATAATGACGGCAAATCCATCGCGATGTCAACCAGACCTCCAGCACAAACACAACAACTCAAAGAACAGAACAGAAACCAAATCGATCAATCAAGCTCCAGCACCAATAATCTTATCCTTCGCCTTCCCCAGAAATCCCCTGGGCCCACCACCATCCGCGCTCTGGGTGGCCTTCTCACGACCCCCAGCACCCTCCATTTTCGCCTTCTGCTCATTATACGCGGGGCTTCCCCGCATAGTAGTTCTTATATGATCGCGTACCCTTTCCTGTTCATCGCCACTCTCTCTCGCCGCCGCATCCTCGGTCCTCTCAAACTCTCCATGCCTCTCTTCCATCATCTTTCGGTCATTAGCTAAGCTCTGCGGTGTCATCGAATTGTTATATCCAGCTCCAGTAGTAGTAGTCGCAATATTAGATAGCCCCCATACGCCCGAATCCCCAGCTCGTACCCCACCAGAATCGATACCAATTCCACTAACATGCCCCCCCTTGTTACAATTCTCACCGCCATCACTGCCGCCTCCGGCGTTCGGCGTCTGTCATTCATCGGCAACGAGGTTATCGGTTTCGCGACGACCGCGGGAATCGGCTGCACCATTCTTGTAGTGTCGTTCGTCGTCAAGACTGCGGCGGGTACGTGGTACATGCCGTTCATCGTCAGTGATGTCTTCGTAATCGTCATCATCGTCGCGGTTGAGGATTATGCTGCTGCGTCCGGTCATCTTTCGCTCGTGTTCGTCGGCAGGAACCCATCCGTCGTCGTCGTGAAGGGGACGATCTTGGTCCGACAGGTTGATGGGTTGGCGGACGCGGGAGGCACGGCCGCCGGTTCGGCGAGGTCGGACGCCGCGCTGGGACAGGCGAGGTCTGATCATGGCGCGGGATTCGACCCAGTTGGTGAGGGAGTCTTCACAATCTTGAATGATGCTACCGATGGTCAGTAACGCGGAAAGTATTACCGCATCAATATTCATACCTCTTGCTATCCTCGTATCCATCATAAGCCGGTCTCGTCTCGCCGGGTGTGACAGGCGTATCGTCGACAAGTTCCAGCAGGTGCTTCCCGTAGCCAGCGATCATGGCCACCTTCTCGGCATGTTCACGCATGGCATCAAACTGGTACGTAAATGCCGCCTTAATCTTTTCACGGGTGATATTTGATAGTTGAGCTTCGGCAACCAAGGACTCGGCCTCGGCGCGCACAAGCTCCTGCTCCAACACCGCAATCTTCGGTGAGTTGGGGTCCTTGTACTTGAGCTGAGCTATCTGGTCGGTGATTTTCTGCTTGCCTGTTCCTCATTAGTTTCGCCCTCTCGCGTTCTACCACTGTGCTAGGTATACTTACGATCACGGCTCGGCTGCACACTCGCCTCGATATTTCTTATACTCTTGATGGTGACTCTGTATTGATCGTACCGATCGATAAACTGATCCTCGAGCTCACCAATCTCAAAGATGAGAACGCCCAGTTTATCCGTGATATCAGAGACGTCCTCGTCGCATTCCTCACCCCAGATCGAGAGTTGACGTGCCACCTCCCGGCGCTCGCGGCCAACAAGTTCCATGGACCGCATCACGTTCTTCTCCATCTTGACAAGCTGCGAGAGTTTTCGAGCGAGGTCAGGACCGCTGCAATCATGTTTAGCACGGATACCTGAGACAAGGACAGGTGAGAACTCACTATGCACCCGCGACCGACTTGCGCAGGTTGTGTCCTGCATTACCTCCATCAGCCAACCCATGTTAGCCAATTTGGCGGGCTTGTTCGTCTCCCCTCCGTGAAAAGCAAAAAACATTCGCTGGGGAGGGGAAGAAGAACAGAGAAAATCAATCGGCAAGAGAAAATAACAACGGAAAGGAGGGGTTAACAACCAAAGCTCCCCCCACCGAACAATCGCCCGACCTTAGTAGAGCTCGTGGGCGGCGGCGGACGCTCAATCTGCGACTGTGTCGGAGCGCGTGACTGGCGCATTGAATACGTGCGATGCATCTTGATCTAACGGTGTAGGTTGCGATGCTTTGGGGGGGTGTTCGTTTGAGGATTGTGGTGTACCTGTGGGGGAAGACGTTGGTGAAGATCACCAGGTAGATTGATGTACGTACCTCTGGGCAAGATAGAGAGTGTGTCTGGTAGTGATGTTTTTATTGCTTGTTTGCGGATGGCAATTGGATTGGAAGATGGAAGAAAATGAGTGCAGGAAACAGGAAGAGCGGAGGCTTTTGAATGGAGATCACAAGTCAGGTCTATACGCAATTTCCCGTTACCTGCGTGGGAAAATGGAGGTGTCGCGCACCGATCGTAGCTGTAGGCAAGCCGCGGACAAACCAGAGGTACCACGGAGAATGACGTAAGGCCCAAGGCCAACGGGTGCAAGGGCGAAAGGATGAAGTCACGAACCAATGCCTACACACCAACTCCGTGTATCTAGAGGATGGGGTGGCCGTCGCTACTGCCTCATTCAAGACGTGATATCCGCGGACAGCGGATAGGAAATGGACTGTACATAATCTCGCCATGATCTAGATAGGTCGCATACGAGTAATGATTAATCAAAAAAAAATATTCAGGACGTGATGAGCCAGCACAACCAGTTCTAGCGTCTAGGCTTCTACATATGTATACAGATACTAGATAAATGTTCCGTTACGGTAGCTCTTAAACAAAAACAAAACAAAACAGTAGAGCCTGTATCTAGCCGACATTTTCTCCCTTGGAGATTGTTCTAGGAATCTTGCGAAGCTCTTAAACAGCGATTCGATCGGAGGATCCGCCCTATCGCCAACGTACGACGGTGACAGCGGTGCAAGTGGTGGTGACGGTGTTGTGATATACGGTGTGCTCGGAACGGGAGAAGGAGGCCCTGAGAACCGAAAGGCCGCGGGAGAAGGGAAAGACGGGGTTCCAAAATGTGATGGACAGGGCACTGAGCCACCGACGTCGTTTCATGTATTCCGCACAAACGAAGGTATATAGATACCCGAACAACCGCAACAGTAAACTGAAGAAAGCTTGCAATTACAATGACCTCCTACAAAGACCTACAAAAACAACCTCCATCATGAAGAAAGAAAAGAAAAGATATCCATAAACCAATTGAACTCGACGCCAGAAAAAAACAAAGATAGCGCAAGCAGGGAACCTTATGAAAAAACCCTTCACCCCTTAACACCGACAACACCACCCCTTCTTCCTTCGAGACACTGTGCCACTACGTTCGCCACACCCTCCTTCCACTCGTCGGCTGAGTCTGATAGCATCTTCTGCACAGCTTTCTGCGCTATCGCTCCGTAAACAACCCGGACGTCCACTGCTTGGTATGCGAGACTCTCCTTCGCAACCGTAAAGGAAACCACCATTTTACTCCGCAATTCTGCCATGATGACTGTCGCCGTAACTTGCAAATCCCCAACCTCGACGACAGCGATCTCAGTGTAGTGCCGCGACCGGAGACGTCGGATGTTGTCCATCACACCGAGCACCGCCTTCCAGTAGCCAGCGACGCTTTGGAGTATAATTGTGAGATCTCGTTTCGGGGAAAGCATCGAGTTGAGCCCACTGATGAAGAACTCCGCCTCGAGGGCCCCAATGGGATCAGGGTCGGTCGCCTTCTGGGCAGCTGTTCGGATATATTTGACCACTGGCGCGACTTTGCCTGCCGGATCGCATACAAGCTGGATCTCACGCAGGAATTCCATCTCCAGTAGACCGTTCTTGAGGGCCCTCACCATACGCCATCCGTGTTTTGCCTCGAGGTCGTCACATCGCGTCTTCCAGGTGTCCACTTCCTTCTCGCTCCAGCCGCGGTTCAACTCCTTGATGCGTTCAGCCTCTTCGATAGAGGCGACCAGCTCAGCCTTTCGTGCCTCCTTCTCCTTGATCGCTGTGGTAAGACTTTCAGACTCTTGCCTTTTTTCTACCGCTTGAGCGTGTGCCCTTGCGATGTTCTCATATATCGAGGAAAGCTGCGATCGAGCAGCCACGAGCTCTTCCTGGTCGTCTACTTCAACTCGTCGCTTCACCTCTTCCAGCTTCTGAAGCTCGTATTTCGTCTGTTCCCAAGCTTGCTTGAGCTCCGGCAGGTGTGATGCCATTTCTTGTGTAAGCGCCTTCACAGTCTGCTCGTCCGATTTGAGGCCTGCGAGGTTCTCTTTCAGGATAGCCTGGACGCCAGTAAGAAGCACCTGGCGCCACGTATACCACTCTTTTTTGGCCACGAGCCGGGCGTGGGTTTTGTTGTTCCTGAACTGGATGTCCATGATATTCTTCACATCAATCGGAGCATTGAGGTAGTCTCGAAGCACCGCAGGGCCATCGTGGATGATATCCTCGATGGTGTTCATGATTTCGTTACCGTCTGCGATGTATTTGTCCAATTCGTGGCAGCCGTGTTGATATACGTTGAGCATCGGGAATGTACCTGCGCCCGCCTTGACCCTAGCCGTCAGAGTTGCCTCCTCACCACCGTGCGATCGCTGACTGGTTGGAAATCCGGTATGGCGACGCTTTGCGGTGGCTTTGAGATCGTCCAGGAAGGACACACCAATCATCTCAAGGAAGTCATGGAGTGTAAGGTCTTCAGGTATCCAACTATTGTCATTGGAATCCCCCTCTTCCTTGGCTTCATTCACTGCCTTTTCGTCTTCCATGACGGCGTCGTCACCAAACTTGACCGCATGGACCTGTGGAGGGGGCCGAGAAGGTTTGGTATGCGCCGTTCGAGTCTCCGGAGGAGTAGTCCTCTTCAAGGCGGGCTCTTCCGGTGGGGTAACTTTCTTCTCCGGAGTAGCCTTCTTCGGGGTGCAGTTCTTTGCGCTTCCTGGCAGCTTGACAAGAGATTTCTGGAAGTCGATGGATTCCTCTGTTCTTTCCTCTTCGGCGGTGACATCTACTGCATCCATACTCTTCCGTCTCTTTCTACCGCTTTCTTCCGTGGCCTCAAAGCGCCTCTTTCCCAGTGGCCCTACGGCAAGACTCATCCTTCCTCCGCGTTTGCTAGGCGTGAGCAATTGAATCTTGCTCATCAAACCTAGTTTCTTCTCTGCCTCTTCTCGGCGCTTGTTTGCTTCATCCTCCTCGCGCTCTCGCTTCTCATTATCTTGTCGTGAAAGGGCGAGCAGAGCACTAGGCGTGGCAATAGGTGAAAATGCCAGAGCATCTTCTCCTATAGATCTACGCCGAGACAGCGCTTCGGCAATAGCTGGAGATCCCATACCAGGCCTGTTGATTCCGACGCCCCTGAGAGGAGTCTGGATGGGTGTCGTGATAATCTGGGATACGAAGCGCATGGGAGTGATAGGAGAAAAGGCAACATCAGCAGAGGGGGTTGATTCTGTTTCCTTAGAAGTAAGAGACTTCTTTTTGGAAGCAGTCTTTGGCGTTGTCGGCTTTTGTTGTGGTGTCCTCGTCTTCCTAACCGGTCTCGTCTGGGATGGAGTTGTCTTCCCTGGTGATGAGGCCTTAGGAATTGGGGTCTCTGCGGGAGAAGACTTGATTGACAATTCTTGCTTCTGAAGCTCCAGCGACTTGCGTCTGGCGCCCCGAGTGACTCGTGGTGTGCTGGCGGGAGTTGAAGCAGAGCCTGTAGACTTCCTGGGGGCCCGTTTGTTGCGGGGGGTTGGTGAATCGACTTGTTTCGACACATGATGGGTCAAGTGAGCAGGAAAGATTTCCTCCTTCTCTCCCACAGCCGGCTCCTCATTAGGAGCAGGATTCAAAGGTGGTTCAGCAACATCTGGCTGGCTTTGCAAGATCCGACCCACATCAACCCTCATGTCCATGGGGAAGTCCTCACCGTCGCCACTGTCCTCCTTGACTTCGGGCAGCGTCGGATATGTGACCGATTCTGTGGAAGTTTCCGTGGCCAGTGCCTTCAGCGTCGGATAAGCGAGCAAGTCGGTGGAGTCGTTTTTTGCTCCGCCCGTTATCGCTACGGCGGAAAGGATACCCTCAACTGCCACCGCCATATCCATATCCTCTTGTTGCTTGTCAGTGGACGAGTATTTTCGCGCCTGATCTTTAGCCCACTGCTCTCCACTCAGCAGCACACCCCGCGGCCGTCCTGTGCCGGTGGACCTTGTCCTACGGCCCTTCCCCTTTGGTGCCTGATCGACGATCCCACCAAGAACAGACGTAAATTCCATAGTCATATCTTCATTCATGTCGACATCGGAGGCTGGGGATGAAGATCGTGATCTCCACTGGTTGTCCGTCGGCGCTTCAGAGAGGATACCACCGATCGGTCGAGTCATGTCCATAGTGATGTCCACTTCGTCTGCCTCCTGCTGCTGCTGCTGTTGTGGCTGCGGGTTTGGCCTGCTGAATCCAATACTCTTCCCGAGTCTGCTAGCCATATGACCAATACCACTCAAAATGCCACCGATTGGTCGTGTCATGTCCATATCCATTGTCATGCCTTCATCGACAGCCATAGGTTGTGGCTTTTCGGCGGTCCTGTTGGCAGCATTTAGGATGCCACCGACAGGTCGAGTGAAGTCCATCCCATCATCACCCCCCTCCTCCCCACCTTTCTGCTGGGATCGGAATACGGGAGAAATAGAACCAAGAAGACCGCCGACAGGACGTGTCATATCCATTGTCATCTCACCGTCGTCTTCGTTGCTGCTCTTCTCGGGTGTTTCTGGTGAGAACGAGAATTTCGGCCCCTCCAGGTTCAAGGCAGGTGTGGAGGTGGAAAGTAACCCGCCGACAACTCGGGTGACATCCATTGTTTTGTCGTCTTCCTCGACCTCTTCTACTGCAACTATGGGGGCCTCCGTCTTGACAGCCGGTGGTGAGGACGGCACGTCATCGTCGTCAGGTGCACCTTCGAAAGTCCACTGCACCGGCTTTTTGAAAATGGGCTGTCTCGCAGTATCGTCATCATCAATATCCATGTCATCCTCACCCATTGTGGTGTCTCCAGCATTTGAAACGAAAGTCCTGTCGCCAGGGGTTATATCATCTATTGAATTTGTGCTGTCACTGTGGCTGCCCTCATCCTCTTCCTCAAGGAATTCGGCTTCGTCCCCGGCTACCGACGACAAAGGACTAGATGACATGATCTGCTCATCGGGGTTGGTGAAGTTCGGGGAAGGTGTCCTGGTAACGGACGCGCGACGTGTCCTTTTTTGATGTTCCGTGCGTGGTGTCGCAGGCTCATCCTCGGGCTGCTGCGGCGTCGAAGAAGTCTCCATTGATACTGGTGTTGGGGTCGCCTGAACATTGGCCATCGAACCGCTGCTACTCCGTCGATTGCTAGCGGGGGTGGAAGCCCTGGAGGATCCATCTGCCGATGACCCAGGCGTCGAGCTACCATCGCCATGGTAATAGTCAACCACGTCCCAAGTATGCAGGGTGGCCTCTGGCGCGAAGGAGACGCGGCGATTGCCTAGTGACTGTCGTCGAGCTGCTCGCTGCGCGAGGATTTCGGCCCTGCGCTGCTGCTCTTCCTCAGTGCGCAATGGAATGGTTGCCGCCGCGGGCTGTGTAGGTTGCAGTGGTGGGGGTTGGAATATACTACTTGGCTGTGATGTAGCGGGTGTAGGTGCCACGGCAGGTGCACCACGCAACTGTGTTCGAGGTCTATGAGCGGGTATCTCCTTGGGTGGTGAGACCGGTAATGTGGGCTTCAAGATAGATCTGACTGCGGGTGCAACCTATACAAAATCAGCATTGTGGAGCCATCGCTGGTGCAGCTGCCTAGGGGACCAACAGATTCGCGTCGCCCGTTTCCGTTGCCGCTTTTGAGCACATCTTTCCCTCCTTCCGTTCCGTTAAGCGCGTCCAGTCCTCCAGGACCTAGCGATTTTGAACGCATTTTCCTTGTGACTTTCGCTGGTGCTTCTGGTGCTGAAGTGACAACGCTCTTGCTGCTTCCAGAGGCATTGGGTTGGAAGGCGATCGATTTACGGGACCTTCGGGGGCGCGACGAGTCGGACATTGTAGATAGAGAGTGCACTTGTCAAGTCCGAGTAGATACGGTCTAATCCGATGATGCAACTGGCACCCGCACACGAGTAGATTGGTGACTTTTGGAGTGGAGTTGGCGCGTAACTTCGATATGTGGGTCGTTGAGCTGCGGTGGAGGGGTGGCTCTACAGTTAGGGGAGGAGAGTCGCGCCAGCCGTTGTTTGTTTACATTTTCGATAGCCAAGCCAAGACACTGGGGATGTCTGTGCACATGCAATCATAAGGCCTCCACGACAAAATCCTTAAAAACGGAGAGAACAGTGAACAAATGATTTCAAACATATGTAGCTCCTACCAGTGGTCTACATAGGTATGTACTTATACAGAGTTAGTTTTCATACATACCTCTTCCAGGAGGTTACGGTCGTCGAGGTATTGTTATGTAACTAATTAGGAACACTCATCATCTCAATCTCAAGAAACGAGGTGGACCGTTTCCAAACAGAAAGACAAACCATAAAAAGTTCAAAGTTCGACGGCAAGTGAGAAGGAAATTTGAGTGCTGGCTTATGCCTAAGCCTCCATTGCCAAGCTTTTCCAGCCCTAACTGTTGCAAATTAAGCGAATGAAAGAACAGTCCATCTCCCACAAACGCACACTCGCACCACCCCCGCTGAGCAGTTGGGTTTAGCAAAAATCCATACGAGTCCACGATCGACAACGTGCCCAAACGACAAATCCTCCCCGACCGACCGTTTACGATCGACAACCGACCCAGTCATGGCTACCGAGCTTACCGTCCAGTCTGAGCGTGCTTTCCAGAAGCAGCCCCACATCTTTACGGCCCAGAAGGTCCGCTCCGCGAAGCGTAGAGTCGGAAAGGGTGGAAGGAGATGGTACAAGGATGTTGGACTGGGTTTCAAGACCCCCAAGACTGCCATTGAGGGCATCTTCATCGGTTTGTCTCCCGCTACCTGTTTGTGGAAGGATTTCGGCGGTGGAAGAGCTGGAGGGGCTGGGAGAGGGGGAGGAAGGCGTAAGGCAAGGGAGCTGGAAACGAGATGAGTGAGGAGAGCGAGGAGCATCGAAAAATCGCTGTCTTGCTGAGAGTAGGGTCAAGATCCTATCAGTTCGAACTCTCGGCAGATAGCTCAAAGTTGGCTGGTCGTGCATGGAGCGGTGTGAACTTGTCGCTGATCTGATACCGTGTGCGACAGACAAGAAGTGTCCTTTCACTGGTCTTGTCTCCATCCGTGGACGTATCTTGACTGGTACTGTCGTCTCCACCAAAATGCACCGCTCCCTCGTCATCCGCCGCGACTACCTCCACTACATCCCCAAGTACAACCGTTACGAGAAGCGCCACAAGAACATCTCTGCCCACGTCTCGCCGGCGTTCCGAGTTGAGGAGGGTGACCAGGTTACCGTCGGACAGTGCAGGCCGCTGAGCAAGACTGTATGTCACTAGCCTCCGCCCGCATTCCCACAGCTAAACATCACAGATCCGTTTCAACGTCCTCCGCGTCCTCCCTCGCACCGGCAAGGCTGTTAAGGCTTTCAACAAGTTCTAAATCCGTCGTTGTACTTCGTGAGCCGGTCATGGAGAATAGAGAATAAAATGGGTCATTTGTTTCTCCAGGTGTTGTCTTTTTTAGTCTTTAGTTTTTGCATGGACGATTTCCACAAAGTAGGCATTTCAAGCAACACCACAATCGATCGACCCACTCGAATGTGACAGCGAACTTCTTTTCCTGGATTGTGGAGTTCAGCATATTGGGGTGAAATAATGGACTTAGGGAATGTATGGCAAGATAGTGATTGTTTCTACACCATATAAAAGCCGATCTGAGAAGTAAGCGGTGTCCGTAGCCCAATCTAGGATAGGTATGGTGAGTCGACGATTGTCACCAAAGGTCATGGGGGAGACCCGCCGTCCGTCGAAACCAATCCATCGGTCTAGATCGTATCGGCGAGGATCGGCGGATGGGGCTGTCGGCTTCAGGAAGTCGCTTGTTTAAAAAGTTTGGTGTGCAGAGTGTGATACCTGGGCCAGTTCTTTCTCACATGCATCCTTCAATACTGGCTTGTCCTGGTACGTACTACCACTCATATATTTCCTATACTCCCTTAGAAGAGCCCTGTAGAAGCAGATACACTACATATATATCACATATTCCGTCACTAGTAAGATCCCCAGGTCTGGGGGCCAATAACTGCAGGAAGTTCTGGTGAGAAAATGACTTAGGGATGTCAGATGCTGAAACTCACCACCATAGGGTTTGAGGAGAGATGCTACGCCGTGCTCTGCTTCTTGAATTCCTGGAGCTTGGATTGGTCTCTTCGGCGAGTTTTAGGGTTTCTCAGGCCCAAATTGCAAGTAATGAATCAAACAAAAGGTTCCGGTAAAGAAAATGAACCCGATTCCTGTCCTCCTCGGGCAGTGACGAACAATTATGTATCTTAGGTATGATCGACAGCTTCACTGTTCATAACGATTGGCCCTGTTCGGTGCCGACTGCGACCACATGATCGGGCGACGTGCAGGAAGTGCGGGACTGTAACTACATCCATAGAAGGGGGGGGGACATCGATTTTATTTCGCATAAGCCTGTTCAGACTACATATGTACGGAACGCCAAAATCACTACCGCGAGCCTTTGTAGCTATGCGGCCGGCTCTCCCGATTGGCTCACTGGCCCAACACTGTACAACTAGAGGATACTATGTCCGTGGAGGATTGACATTTGCTTGCCGCGATCCCGCCCGCGTCCGCCGCGTTATGCGAATTACTGTTGGCAGTCGTCTCACGGATAGGTACCCGGTTGAGAAACTTGTTACCGCACCGCTCTCACCCTCTATATATTTATTGCACGCTGGCTTTTAACGCAACAACGAACTACCCACCAGCACCTGCTGGCCTTGAGAGAAGGCGAAGTGAGATCGTGACCCGTGGACAGTGATGGTTGCGATATTTGTATCTTCTTTCTATGCAGAGCATGTGATGAACGACGAGGCAGCCACTAACTATCTAACGCCTCCCTAGATAATTACTTTCCTAAAACGGCCATCATCGCAACTAGACAGAGTAGTTGATAGACATGGCGGAAGAGGACAATCGAAATCGAACTCAGCCGCGGCACGATGGTGGCAAGCCCAAAGACAGGGGAATGGCAAACACCACGCTACCCCCCATCCCACGAACACAACCACTGCCCACTGCGATGCCCGGCCCAGGACCCGCGCAGCATCTTCGCAGCCGCACAGGTAATACATCCCTCCCGATTTCCCGAGCCATCGCCGCTGACCCGCCCGACCCGAGCGATGTAGGGTGCTGGACGTGCCGCCTCCGAAAGAAGAAATGCGACGAAGTACGGCCCGTGTGTAATCAGTGTTGTACGCTGCGGATACAATGCGATGAAGCTACTGAACCCCAGCCTGCTTATATGAAGAATCCGGAGGAGGCACGGCAGAAGAAGGTCGAGATCAAGACGCAGATGGGGAAGAGGAGGAGGAGGAGGAGGAGGAAGATGGATGTAATGCCGGGGACGGAGGGGAAAGGGGTGGTGGATAATGTGGTGGAGGTGGAGGGCGCTGCGGGTAGCTTGACCACTGCTTATGCTACAGCAGAGTCGGGTGAGGATAAACGAGAAGGCCGGTATGAGGTAGAGCAGGTGCCGACTCAGACCTTGGACGGGGACGAGGAAGACGAGGAGGACGACGACACATGGGACGGTGAGGACGGTGAGGAGGGCTTCCCCGTACTTGACGTGCCCAGTCCGGAACCTGTAGGCCCGGGGACCATTGGACTCGTCCGACGTTCGTCATTGGTATGCTCAGCAGTCACCGTACGCTCGCCATCACCACTGAAGAACCACTCGCGCTGCGAGCGCAGTCTGGGACAACGCCAATCATCGCCGCCCGAGGACCGGTTGATACCTACGCAATCACTGGACCCATTCTTAGTCTCTTTCATCCCCTTCAAAAACCGCCGCGAGATCCGTTTGCTGAAACATTACATTTACGATGTGTGCGCCTACACGTACCGCAGCATGTCCGAGTCCGATCTTTCCCAACTCGTGCAGTTCGCTTTGGTCCCGCGCTGCCAAACAAACAGAACATTCCTACATGCATGTATCAACAGCGGGCTCTTACACCTCTGTAATGTAGCACGTGCTCGGAATTCCGGCCAGGAGGTGTCAAAACTTCAAACGGAGATTGCAAAGTACAATGTGTTGGTTTTTCAAGGGTTGACCAAAGAGCTCGAGGACGGGCCAACAGGCGACACCTTGGCCAACATCTTGGGTGTCCTGAATTTTGAGGTTCGTCATTGTTCAGGCGGGTACTTGCCTATCCATCCAAATCGCTCCAGGCTTGACTGAGTAGGTAGCCGATTGCTGACCGCCACACGCTACCCAGATCAACGCCGCTCAACAAACATGGGAAATTCATCTGAACGCCGCCACCGAGTTGATCGCGAAACTAGGCTACATCAACAACCCTTTCCAAACCTCTAGCAGCTTGTTCCAGACACAACGAGTGATCTGGTTGGACATAATGGCCGCCTGCACCCAGGGCAGCGCTCCTCGCCTCTGGGCCAGTCACCGCGAGTTCCTCTCCCGCCCCTCAAAACAGCTCTGCGCCCTTCGCCTACAATCCCTCACCGGCGTTGCCGACGAGGTCCTTTATCTCCTCTCGGAAGCCCTCTGCCTGGAACAGCTCGGCCAATCCCCTGACATAAACCTGGCCTGGTGGAACCGCAAGGCTACCGAAATCGACGAGCGACTGGTGCGCGCACACCCCACGTGTTTCCCGCCCACAACTGTAGTCAACCACGACAGCCCGCCCAGTCTCCCGTCAACGCTGTCGGCACTCGCGCTGGTATCCTACCCGTCTCCCTCGTGCACGCCCGAGCCGGAGCCGATGCTGCTCGGTGTGCAGCCGCCGCACGAGGCCATCACCGTGGCATTCATCCTCGCGACGAGAATACACATCTGGAGTATCCGCCTGGGGTTTCATCCACACCTCGAGCTGTTCCGTGGGTTCTTGAGGGGGCTGATGGCGGTGATCGGCGCCATACCTACCGGCACGATGGGGTGCGATAGGTGCATCGTCTGGCCACTGCTAGTGGGCGGGTCGCTGGCGGAAACGGTTGAACATAGGGAGTTTTTTGTGGACAGGGTACAGCATCTGGAGCCGTTTGGGGCCTTCAGTTTTGCCGAGAGAATCCTCCGCGAGGTATGGAGTCTAAGGGATCGTTTGGATGCGCGATTCGGGAAGGGCAAGAGAGAGGTGCATTGGAGGAAGGCGATGAAGGATTGTGGGTGTCGGATCCTTATGGGATGAGTGAGAAGAAATGTGTTTTTAACGTACATAGTCGATTTGGGGGCGTTCTTGTTTTCGCTATCTTTGTTTTTGCACTGCAAGAGATGCATGCTGGAGCCGGGTTTGTCCCACCGTCACTTATCGGGTTTCTGCAGTTTTTTTCTCCTTCTGGTGGTTCCTTCATTTCGACACGCTGCCCTGAAGGATTCTAGATAACTAGGTGCATACATGTTTGTCAAAGGTATGAGAGAATTGCAAGAAGGTGGGAGACTAGGCTTTCATATGGGATTTCTTCCGGAGTTCCGACAAGTCCTTGTTGAATGATTGTAAGACGAGAGATATAATCTTGGACAAAAGAATCTGATTTCATCGTTGTAAGTTGAAACTTTCGACGGATCGCTAGTCGTCCAGATCGAGATGTAGCCGTATTGAACTTCTGGTCCATACACGTGCTGGATTTTGATCTCGGATGTTTGGTTCAACAGATGAGTAAATCACCCCAGCTGCACGACCGAACCGTTTTTGATAGTTTTCCTTTTTCGGAGGTTCTTCGCGACCGAGTGCTATATCGAGTGCATTCTCACACCTAAGGAAGATCATACCCGCCTTCCACGTGTGGTAGTTGCGCGGATTAAGCATCTGCATGGACCCATGCTTGCAGGTGAACGTAGAGCTCATGGCGATAAAGTTTGAGTAAGATGATTTTGGCGAGGCGTAGTAATAAGGCTCCAAGTTTTTTGCTGAAACGAGGTAGAGGTATTCAGGTGTGAAAGATATTATGATCGATACTTTGTCGAGGAACCGGGCTCGTAACCTGTCAAAGGTAACTATATGAGAGAATTGAATTATTGGATTGCTTAGTGTCCTCCTAGGCCGCAGAGGGCGGCCTTTATATATCTATATAAATGGATCAACTTGAACGGTCCATCTTCCGGTCGTCCCAAGTCGAGCGCTTTAGCCCCAGTTGCGCCATATTTTAACACATGTATATCACGCACACCCACTTCCATGAGTGTTTCTGCAGCTTTTTCATGAATCGTATGCGACCTATCTAGATCATGGCGATGTACACACTTTCCCATTGTCCTTGCGGCCCGTTGTGGGTCTCCCTGCCCTCTTGGAACCTGGCCCATCCCAATAAATAGTAGAACGCACCAAGGAAACAACAAAGGAAACAAAGGAAAGACAAAAGGAGGGACAAAAGAACTTAGGACTCCTCCCCCGCCGAGGCCATAAAGGAGGGCGTGGGAACTGCCAGTCATTCCTCAACCTCAGCCCCGCCTTTTCTCCTCTTCCCCTGCCAGACGGGAACCCGTGCCTTCTGGCTCGTACGAGGTCATCCTGAAGATTGTCACCCGTCCCAAGGCGTGACGCCGGCGGGCGGCTGTTTCCAGGGCGCGGGCAATGACTGCGCACTCGGTGTCATAAGCTCCCTGGAGGTACCCTGTGGCCTTTCCACCGCTCTCCCTTGCGCCAGAGTGTTTCTGCAGCGTCCAGTACATACGGACAGGCCTACTTTGTAACACATGCGAGTGACTATGGATGAAGATAACTCGTCTCCCCTACCGTTAGGTATGTACATATTCGCACCTCTTCTATATAGCTGCCGCGAGATAGTGGTGAAAGAAATCCGCCATCCAATCATTTATCCCAACGCCGAAGATCTTATTTTATTTTGAGATTCCGTTGGCATCGTATCGGGGCGACGCTTGCACTCATCCCCGTAATTGTGCACAGCCTGCCGCTTCCGCACCACGCGCCAGTATAGGAAAACCCCTGGCTATCGTCACCATTGTCATCACCCTCACCGTCGTCGGGCGTCATTGTCGGGCGTCACACCCAGTTATGTTGCCCCTTCATCAATTGCAGCGGCCTTCACTCCTCGTCCATCCCATCCATCCCGTACTCTCCCGCTTAGCACCACCCCTTACCGATCCTCAACGACGCGAGCCCCCTGCACCCGTCGCGCTCCTCATTGACCTCTCGCTCGATTCTGACGATAACGTGGCCGGGGATGACGACGAGACCGATATAGCGGCTCTTCATCTCCGCCGCCACCGCAGCCGCCGCAGCCGTCGCTGTCGCGGAGGGTGCGCGGAACTCGTTTGTCATGTGCAGGATCAGGTTCCTGTCCTGTCTCTGTTTATTAGCGCGGGGGACGAAGGCGGGGGCGGGGAGGGGCACACCCGGTCGGTGCACTTCAGTTCGCCGATGAAGAAACGGTTGTCCGTCGTCGTTACGCGGAGAGTGTGGTTTATGTGCGATTGCAGGTACGGCGACGGCGACGGTGTGGCGTCTTCCATGGCTGCAGTGCGGTTGTGCAGTTGTGGGAGGAAGCGATGGCGGAAGAGTGCCGGAGTCGATGGATGGGGGGAGACGGGGTGCAACGGGTTGCCGGCTGACCTAATCCTAATCCTGGCTGAGCGGAGATGGGCATGACATGTGACATTGAGGGGTACATTCGCACATATATAAGTATATATCGATCAAATCCCGGGCGGTATAACATCTGCCCTGTTCGAAGAACCGAATCACTCGCGAAATGCGAATAAAATGCGCCTCGCTAAACTTTAAAGTCCTCCCCACCCGGCAAGCAATCACAGCCATGTCGCCATCGCTTCACGATGGCAGAGCATGTTGCCCGTGGTTGCGGATAGATAAGTACCAACCCATTTCGCAAGCCATGTAGCACCTCACTTCTGCGTTTGAGTATTTTATCCCCTGCCCCGACCACAATTGCAGTCCGCTATCCCATTACCACTCTCGACGGAGGCCGATCTTGTCTGTCAGTACCTTGCCGGCCACCTTAGCTAGATTCAGTCCGGGTTGACCCTCTCGCTGACAGCATTCACACGTGATATGGCTAGAAACGCAAGGATGCCGTGCGGATTGTACCAATGCGTGGGATGCATGACTTCGTTGCGAATCCGCCACGCTGTGACGCCACGCATACGAAGGGAGCTGGGGACGGAGAAGCGCAACTGGGAGGGGAGAAGGATCTGTAAGAGCTCGCGGGGCTGCGGGGGCGCAGTAGAACTGATGGGATTAGCGGGATGCGACGGGACTAGGTATCTATTTAAGGGCGAGCTTCGTTCGAAGGATGGAGAGCCGTCTCTGGATGTTGCGTACATAGGGAGGATCTGAGATGCCATGGTGTATGTATGGGATGATGAGCCTTTTGGCCATGGCTCGAGTAGATATGCATAAGCTATATATCTACCTATGTATGGATGTATGTATGTATGTACGTAAGCATGGATCCCGGGCTGTCGCGTAGGACGGGACGACCGTCTATCCATCTAACTAGATGCATACATGTTCAGCGGAGTTAGGCGTTTATGGTTACCAGGTATCGAACCCCAGTCCGCGGAGCCGAGCAAAGTCCGCTGGAATTGACTGGGCGGCTGCTGCGTGCTGCGAATGTCACTCGGACTTCTTCCGAGGAGGGCTCACCACTCTTGCCTTCTTTTCCCTTTCTTCCCTTCGCAAGTAAGCACTCATTCTGTGCCGGCCGCCACTGCGTAGTGAGATACATGGAATCAATATCGCCACAGGCCCAGGATATCTATCTATCGATGCAAATCGAAAAGGCCTGGAGGCTAGAGCGTTGCCCGCAAGGAATCCCTGCACCCAGAGCCACCCGACTAGCGCTCGTTCGTTCATCACGACACCACCAACAAGTATCCATTCTACCCCGCACCACAGGGTCGCATGCGATCAATGAATCATCACCGTCCTACCCCGCACCTCGCCCTCTCGAGCCGCGACGACGTGCAGCCAGGGAGGGGGACATGAGGCGAAAGCGACGGACGAAGAGAGAGGTCTTCCAGAAAGCAATCTAGAGTATCTAGCAGCGTGCAGACAGGTCTGTCCGATTCCGATTTCCGATTCCGTTTCCGTTTCCGCTTCCGGGATGCTATGCACACTTTCTCCGAAGGGCGGCAGCAGACCGATAGCTACGATACTGCCCGCGATAGCGGTAGAGTGGGATACAGATGGACCGCGAGTCTGGCCCCACTCGCTCGCCTACATGCGCGCATCTCGCCCTCTGGTGTGTGTGGGTGGATTCGCTCCAACTAGACCTCCCGGAGTACATAGTAGATATGTAGAGTCGCCGTTCCTTCCCGAGACACGGCCCGTTGTATCTAGTCTATCTACGCTATTCATTCACGTCTCTGTTTCGTTCCTTTTTTTTTCCTTTTTTTCTTCGTTTCGGAGCTGTTGGAAACAACGACGGATGCATGCAGACGAAACAGATAACTACGGCTAATCGGTCGTATGGTGGTTGCGCTTCGGGATGTGCCCTGCGGCACCGGGACTCGGTGGGGATTTCTGCTCGCGTACATGCGCAACGTGCAGCGCTCCAGCGAATATCGCTGTGGTCTAGACGGGTCGCATGTGAATAACGAATAAATAAATAATAAATAAATAAATAAAAAAGCAGCGACACGGAAGATATGGGAGCGGCCGACAGGTGGGAGTGGCAAGGTGTCTGAGTGGGGGACTGAGTGGGGGTCTGACTAGTAGACTACATACACTTGTCGCCATGAGGCTGCGCTGCGTACGCGAATCGGCCTAGTGGGTGCGGGGGCGACGCGGGCTCGCTCTGCTGTCCGGCGCTGGCTGGTAGCAACATCACGACCCGTCGGCTGATGGTGGTGGTGGTGGTGGTGATTGCGGTGGCGGCGATGTTGGTGGTTATGATGGCAGCGATGTTGGTGATGATGGCGGCGGTGATGGCGGCGACGATGGCGGCGATGTTGGTGATTACGATGGCGGCGATGTTGGTGCAGGTGGTGACGGACATGGGGGAGTATGTATGTATCAAGATGTGTTTGGTGGCTTTTGGCTTGGCTGGGCTTGCTGGCTGGGCGACTATCGATTGGTCGAAAGGAGCAACAGCGGCTCCATTGGGGGATCATATCAGAACAACTCGACCTGGCTCCTCAACCTGCCAGTGTCCATTATCCATTCTTCTTTCCTTCTTCTTCTCCCTCCCTCTTCACTTACCGATAACCTAACCCTCCCTTTCTCTCCCTCTTCGAGACAACCTTATTCCCCTCCCCCCACCACTCCCCGCTTCTCTTCTCCCTCCCCCCCGCCATTCCTGCTCCTCCTCCTCTTCCTTGTCCTCCGTCTCTCTCTTCCCCTCCCACGGCAACGGCAGCGGCGTCGCACATTCATACGCAACTCTCGTCCTCCATTTCGCTGCTCGACGACGGCGACACTTTATCATCGAAGCGAACCGTAACGGCGTCCAATAGCCATCTACCGCCGCCGGCAGCACGAACGTCGTCAGTCTGCACTGCACCACCCTCCCGCATCGTCAGCTGAACGGACTACTACCGTATATTCGTGCTCTGCCGGAGACACACACCCCGGTATGTGGGTTCCCGAGAGAATGTCTTGGGCTGGATTGGATCCGTCTCGTCTGTCCGTCTCTGTGCTCGTGCCTCCTCTCTGCAAGCTTCGCTTTCCTTCCTCCCGTCTGCAAATCCCCCCATAAAACACGTTCCCCTCCCCAACAACAGTGGCAGCAGCAGCCCAGGTTCTGCGTGCATCTCCATCGTCGACACCCTCCGGCAGCTGCCCTGCCAATCGCATCGCCGCTCCAATCCCCTGTCTCCAGTCTAACCGACAGGTACCACTGTCGAGACATCGAGGAATTAAAGCTTGCTGTGAATTTCTTCCCCCCAGGAACTTATAATCGTCTCTTGTCATTGTCCACCAAGAGAAAATGGAAGCTGACTTGCCTGTCCGCGGTTGTAGATAGGCTGAGCTACAAGTCTAGGGCCAGCAACCCACCCACTTCCTCCGATTGCACTCCTCTCCCAAACCACCACCACCTTTCCTTGCCTTACCTTTGCCTCACACAAAGAGAGAGAGAGAGAGAGAGAGAAAGCATAACAGAGAAGGCACATTCTCAATAACAACGCAACTACCATTCTTCCATCTCTCCATCTCCAAACACCATCACCCCACAACCAACTTCACAACCTCTACCACCACCCACCACTACCACTGGCATCTTTCCATCGAACCTCTCCCATAAACCCCCCGTCTTGTCTCGCGACTCGATCCTGCACCTACGACCGCGACGACTACTCAATACGGCTGAACACACGAACCTTCTCCCGCCTAACGCACTGCTACAACGCTTTCTCCGCAGATCCGGCGGTCACCACGGTGTGGCTCTCGAAACGTCGCCTGTTCACGAGAGCCAATTTCTCCTTTTCCTAATTTCGCTCTTTGAACCGCCATAAAGACCCCTACCTTCCCCCTCCCGCTCCTGTTTTCCTGAATACCGCCACGAACAGCTTTGCCCTCTCGACTGAGTTCTCAGACACCACCCACCCCAGCACTTCATCGACCGCCCCCCTTGTCGCGCTAGTCTATCCACCTACTTGGTTGCCAACCAGAGCTTGCCACCAAGGATTGTTCAGCCGACACACTTAAAAGAATTCTCGCCTGCCCATCGTCTTGGTGCTTGGGGACTTTTCAGCAGGCTATTGTTTCATACTCTTGTGCCCTTCTCCCCGCTGCACTCCTACACTCCCCCCCCCTACGATCGTCCAGTACAACACTCATCCAGCAAACCTAATCCGCCAGCTCGAAGAATGGGACAGCAGCCGTCCAAACGATCTAGTAGCGAGAGCGGACAACTCTCAGCTCGAGGTTCCGTGGGCTCGTTGGGCGGGGAGGGTAGTGGCACCTTACCAATCATCAAGTCGGATACTCAAGGATCGTCCAGGTCGCTGAGAGGATCCATTCGCAAGATCAAGGACAGGCGGGAAAAGAACAACAACGACGAGTCCAGTGAGGGAAATGTGGCATCATTCCTTGCCGGAGCTGATAAGAAGGATGACGACGCAACTCCGAGCGGACGACCGCGCAGGGGCTCGGGCTCCTTGCCCTCGATAAACACCGGAGCGGGGGATGGTAGGCAGATCGCCTCTGAGTCATCGACTGCCGTCGGCACTCCCTTCGATTCCGAAAATTCCCTCATCCCACCACCGTCCCCCGTCGTGAGCGGATCCATCGGCAAAGGTCACCATGCGTTGGACAACGGCAACAATCGGGAGGTAGACCACGTCTCGGACGCACCACCGGGAGCTAGCGGCGTCCAGCCCCCCACCTCGCAGATGCCGAAGGAGCCTATCTTGATTAAACGGCCCGGCGCGCCGAACCCTGTGAACCTCGGGGCCGACGGTAGTGGGCCTGCGACGCCTGGCGGGGATGTCATGCAAATGTCAGCCCTGAAGTCGATCGATTTGGATGATATGATCACGCGGCTGCTCGATGCCGGATATGCAGGAAAGGTCACCAAGGCGGTGTGTCTCAAGAATGCCGAGATCCAAGCGATCTGCGCGGCGGCGAGGGAGGTGTTTCTCTCGCAGCCTGCATTGATCGAATTGAGTGCGCCGGTGAAGATCGTCGGCGACGTGCATGGCCAGTACACCGATCTCATCCGCATGTTTGAGATGTGTGGCTTCCCTCCGAACTCGAACTATCTCTTCCTGGGCGATTACGTTGATCGAGGTAAGCAGAGTCTGGAAACTATACTCTTGTTGCTATGCTACAAGCTCAAATTTCCGGAGAACTTCTTTTTGCTGCGAGGGAACCATGAGTGCGCGAATGTCACCAGAGGTACGTTTTCCGATTTCGTCGGCCCTCCGTAATTCGACTTTCTGTGCTCATGTTGGCGTTTACCAGTGTACGGCTTTTACGACGAATGCAAGCGAAGATGCAACATCAAGATCTGGAAAACCTTTGTGGACACCTTCAACACACTGCCCATCGCGTCTATCGTCGCTGGCAAGATTTTCTGCGTGCATGGTGGTCTGTCCCCCAGTCTCCAGCACATGGACGATATTCGCCAGATCGCGAGACCCACCGATGTGCCGGACTACGGACTGCTCAACGACCTCCTTTGGTCCGACCCTGCGGATATGGTGGGCGACTGGGAGGAGAATGAGCGGGGCGTGTCGTACTGCTTCGGAAAGAAAGTCATCGTGGACTTTTTGGCGAAGCATGATTTCGACTTGGTGTGCAGGGCGCACATGGTGGTCGAGGATGGATACGAGTTTTTCAATGAGCGCACGTTGGTTACCGTCTTCTCGGCACCGAACGTATGTGTTTCCCCTAGCCTAGCCCTGGGAGGGGTTGCTGACGGTATCTGCAGTACTGCGGTGAGTTTGACAATTGGGGCGCTGTCATGAGTGTGTCGGGCGAATTGCTGTGCAGCTTCGAGTTATTGAAGCCGTTGGATTCGACCGCGTTGAAGCAGCAGATGAAGAAGAGCCGTAATAGGCGATCTTCGGTGATGCATCAGAGCCCTGTGAGTCCAAGTCTCGATTCCATTGAAATGCTCCGTCTAACCAGTCAACAGCCTGCTCACCTGTCCGCTCAAAGCTACTAGCTTACGTTACGCACCACCCATCACTACCATCATTGACTACTACGCCCATAAATACTAAATATCTCCGCCTTTTGATATCTTTTCAGTGTCTCCTTTCTTTCGGCCCCTCTACTATATGATTTTCTCGAGGCCGTTCATCTTTCCGTTTTTTTCTCTCTCCCCGTGTTCTCGGCTTGTTTTGCGTATGTACTCGTTCCTGGGGAGTGCGGCGGGAGGTTGGGATGGTCGTTTTGTTCTACTAGGGCGTCTTTGGCGTGCAACTTGAACATTGCATATCTGTTTGGTTTGATCTCTTTTTTTTGTGTCGTTGCTTTTTATTCCGAATTCCTCATTTTCGATCCTTTTCCGGGGCTTTTTCATGTTTTCCAAGGGTTATGACGCGGTGTGGGAATGAGGATGTGATGCTCTTCAACAGTTGAAGCTTAATGTGCCTAGATGAGAAGAGTGATGGGGCTTACCAGAAGGATTCCTAGTGCTTTGTACATTTGATCTGTCCGGTTGTCTTCGTGGGGATAGATGTTTGATTTTCTTTGGTTCTGCTGCTCTTGGCTCTTTTCTCTACGATTTCCATCTACTCTCTGCTCTAAGAAATGCAACCCGTATTCTATAAGAGCGTCGCATTGCAAAGAAAAGAAAAAAAACCGGCCCGCAGTTTTGGCCCCTCGTGAGTGTGGTCACAGGACGCGCGGGTGCAGCGGCTGGGAAGGATGCAGACGCCCGATCCGATCTGCTGTCGATCCCGTGGAAGATCGCGATCGGAGTGGTGGCAGCGGCACTGTCTATCACTCGCACGATAATCGGCCGACGATTCCCCCCTCCCCCGCGAACAGATCTTTTGCATTGCGGGAGGGGAGCTACAACGGGCTGCCTGCAGACAGACCGAGGATGGGGCCGCACAGTGGGCGGGAGCCGGAGTGTGTACATCGCCACGATCCAGACAAGTCGTACGCGATTACTGAATAAATAGAGAGGAGAAGAGATCGTTTGCAATTAATCCATATGCGAAGTAGAACCAACTTTCCTTCTCTATCCCCGCATTGCATCCCAGAGTCCTACCTCGCGGTGTACCCACCGTCCACCGGCACCACGGCCCCGGCCATGAAGTCGCTCGCGCCGCTCGCCAGGAACACGGCCAGTCCCGCGAGATCGGCCGTCTCGCCCCACCGCCCGACGGGAGTCCGCCTCAGGATCTCCGCGCTCTTGTCCGGATCGTCCTGCAGATCCTTCGTCAGATCGGTCCTGATGTAGCCCGGGGCGATGGCGTTGACGTTGATCCCGCGGGAGGCCCACTCATTGCTGAAGGTCTTGGTGACCTGGGCGATGGCGCCCTTGGTGGCCGTGTAGGCGGCGAGGCCGGTGCCGCCGGTGAAGCTGAGGACGCTGGCGGTGTTGATGATCTTCTTCCTGCACACGCCGTCGCGCCAGCCGGCGAGGTCCTCGGCGAACCAGTGGGTGGCGACGTCGCGGCAGAGCGCGAACATGGCGCCGACGTTGACGCGCCAGATGCCCTCGATCTCGGCGTCGGTGTAGTTCGCGGCCGGCCTGCGCACGTGCCAGCCCGCGCAGTTGACGAGGATGTCGATGCGCTCGCCCGCGGCCGCCACGCGCGAGATCAGCGCCGACACCGCCGGCGTGTCGCCCAGGTCGCACGTGAACCTGCGGCACCGCCGCCCCGCCGCTTCGACCCGGTCCGCTGTCGTCTTCCCGCCGCCGGCCGTGCGCACCGGCAGGATTATGTCCGCGCCCGCGGAGGCCCTCGGTGGACGTCAGCCCCTCCCGTCGCCCCCCTTCCACCGCCGCTACCGCTACCGCTGCCAACTACCATCCGGGGGTGAACGGGCGTAGACTTACAGCGCCACGGCGATTCCGGCACCGATACCCCGGGTCCCGCCGGTGACGAGCGCCGTCTTGCCCGCGAGACTGTACAGCGAATTGACGTACTCTGCCGACTTTGACGGCGGCGGCGTTGCGGCTGCGGCGGGGACGACTTCGCTGGCGCGGCGCGGAGGTGACCACATGTTTTTGGTTCGTTCGTTCGTTCGTTATCTCTTTCTTTCTTTCTTTCTTTGGCTGTCGTTCGTTCGTTGTTAATAGGGAGATAGTATCGCTAGGCAGAAATCTCGGGAGGGGGCTATGTCTGTCCGTCTTGCTACCCCTCGCTGCGGACGGGGAGGGGGAGTGCGGGGTCAGCTCGGTGCATGCACGTATGTATATAAAGAGGTATCTGTGAGCGCTGCGGTGGTGCGCTGGCGAGGCTGGGGCTGGGTGGCTGAATGCAGCTCGCTGCCTGGCTGCACGATGACGATCGGAGGATGCGGACGAGGTGCGATGCGAGTGAGATCCGGTGCCGGCCGCAGGTTCAATCCTTGCTGCGATCGGGTGTTCTTTTTCCTCCTCCGCCTTCTGCGTGTAGACGATGTGCTGCGGAAGCTCTCGCTTGCTCCGTCCATGCCGGTCGACGGACGAGTCTGCATGGGGTGGTGGGAGGGGGGGGGGGGGGCGCACATGGTGCAAGGACGATCACGGACCGCCAGTCCGGGGGTCCGCGGGAGAGAAAGAACCAGCAGCCCGCCGGTCTCGCGCACGCATTCTCACTCGCTTCCTCCAGCCCCCCCCTCCCCTCCCCGATGTTGGTCGGAGAAAGAGTCCTCGCCCTCCTACCAGCCCCGACCCCGGCCCGTGCTTCGATCGGTGTGGCCGCCGTCGATCGGTTGGCGGTATGTAGCCACTGGGAGGCCTTGCGGCGCTTACCCGGCGTCGGCTCCTCGCGCGGCGAGTGCGGCGAACGGGGCTGCCGGAATAGAGAGGGGCCCGGGGCTTCTGTATACAGTGCACTGCAGTGGGTTCGGAGGAAAGGGAGTACTTGAAGCAGCATATGTACATATATCGTGCACACACCTGGACATATTGGCAACGGAGTTCAGGAAGGGGGAGGGATTGTTCACGCACGATTGCAAGCAGGATAGCTGCATTGTCCGAACGTACCTACGTAGAGTACCTGCTTAGAGTACATGGCGTGCGCATACGAGATGTGGCATGGCAGGAGAGCGCAGAGCAGGCAAGTAGGTATGTATCGTGGGTGGCAAGTACATATCCGGCGGTGAAAAAGAAAAAGAAAAGAAAAAAGGGAGAGAAAAAAAAAGAAAAGAAAGGGGGTGGGAAATGATGGCGATGGCTGGGTTCGCTAATCTGCAAGTTGCAAGTGAGATCCAACGCGACGATCTCCGCCGGTGGGCCCGCCGTCCAATGGCAGCTCGACCACGACGTCTTGGGGGGGGAAACACTCAATGTATCTATCTATGTATGATCTATGTATGATCTATGTACCATACATAGAGTACATAGATGCTATGTATATCTACGTACACTGCGCAATGCGCGGGTCCGTGTGTCGCGCTCGCCGTGTTCCACCCACTCCACCCAGCCCCCCTCCTCCCCAGGGCGTGCAAGATGCCTGCATGCATACACGCTGTGGCCTGGAGATTATGAGGACAGCCGCAGCAGCAGCCGTCGACGTGCGTATGCAGCCGGACAGACAGTGGGAAACGTCGACGGTGCGAGTGAGCGGATGTGACCTGCGTCGAGAGGGTCCGCGCCCCCCCCCCCCCCCCCCCTTTTCTTTTCTCTTCCTTTATTTCTTTTTCGTTCTTTTGCTTTTTTTCTGGTCCAAACGTCATGTTTCAGAACCAAGTCCTTTACTTAGATATACCGGGTGGAGTATGAATGCATATGTATATATCTACTATGGATCAGCTGAGACACGCGTCGGCATTGAGGGCCTCCTCCATCTCCGACTGCGACTCCGACTGCGCCACGACGGTATGATGTACTCTATGTATCAACATAGATATGTATGTATGATGTACTCCATGTTTGACTCGCACCCCCTTGTTTCTGCCCGGGGGGGAGGAGGGAGGGAGGGAACAGGGGAGTTCGCTTCATGCGGTTGGGCACAGCCACACTACATAGACATTAGATACTCTACTCTACATAGTGACCCCTCTCTCCGGGTTGTACTCAATGACTACATAATAATGAGGCACTGACAGTTCAGCCAACAATGGCAACGGTTGTGGCAGTGCCGCTATTTCGGCGCGCTGCGCATCGTTCGTCCCGCGTCGAAGATGTTTTTTATTTTATTTATATATTTATTTATTTCCATCTCAAGTTGTTCCGGCCAGTTATCTACATGCCTACGTAGATATGTAGAGTACGCGTCATTTCCATCCGAACCTGACAGGTCATTCGGGGGTTTCTCGGCACGCCCCTTCCTCTCCTCCAACATTTTGTACATACAGAGATACTGGCATTTTGCGCCCTTCCGCGGACGATATTCGTACATTACATATGTATAGATATACATAGCGTTGAACTTGTACTAACTAGATATACATAGTATGTACCGCACCCTGCCGTTGGGCTGTGTTTCCACCTATGTAACCACATACATATGTACCGTGTGGTCCAAAGAGTGTCGATCAACGACTACCTACAAGGTATGTAGTCACCTAGGTATATAGACAGAGCCCACCGAATTCCCGACAGGTCTCTCCCGCCGCAAAGCATCTCTCAGTAGATGATGTCGTCGTTGTGGATGTCGCGTCGGGATCGCAGAAGATATCGCATCGGGGGCTATGTGGGTCCTGCAAAGCTTCCAAGCGAAGGTCAGCGATGCGTATGACGGCAGTAATGCAACAGGCACATATCTACATACATTCGGCGGCGCCTCAAAAATACCCATATTTTGTATCATATATTGATCAGATATGTCAGTCATGCGTACGATGGCAGTCCTGCATCGCGTGCGAACGCGGTATCACGGTATGTATCTCTATACAAAGGAGACGAAGAGGACATTTGCACGCGTTGTTGATCGCTCAAGTGACATCATAAAATGCAGGTGGCAACCGAACAGGCCCTTAATTATTTAATCTGATGGCACATGTGGCGCCGCGCTCCGAAAACGGACTAGCGTGCCCAGCCCCGGGGGGGGGGGGGGGGGGGGGGTTTGGGGTTTTAAGATCAAAAAAAATTTTATTTTGTTAATTGGGT
>Ga0307516_10000455_pt1 | contig 54123 bp, 43 predicted proteins | sample 19_EM_MG_FD_203310 | JGI IMG/M metagenome (GOLD analysis project Ga0307516, IMG submission 203310) | Populus trichocarpa ectomycorrhiza microbial communities from riparian zone in the Pacific Northwest, United States - 19_EM | ecosystem: Host-associated > Plants > Roots > Unclassified | place...
CTCCGCGTTCGCCTCCCGGGTAGAAAAGCAAAGAGGTCGGAGGCGAGCTCGCCTTGGCGGAGCGGCTTCAGTGTCTGCTTCATACGTTTTGGTTAAACCAACTGTACTGAAGTTCGATGGCGCGTCGGGGTGGTCAATTCCAGTTTTAGGAGGACGGCGAAAGCCGCGCGGGCTGGATCAATGCGTTGCCGTTGCTGGCGCCAATAGTTGACGTAACTCGCGATAGGGGCGCTCGGACCGTCGAGCCAACGCACAGGAGCAAATCATGAGCTATTACGATTCTGACACCGGGCGAACCTCCCGCGGGGTGGCGACGCCGCTTTCCGGCGCGGAGGTAGATGAGGGTCTGCGCGCCTACATGGAGCGCGTATATGGCTACATGGCCGGTGGCCTGGTGCTGACCGGCGTCGTGGCTTACGCCGCGGCCGCGTCCGGTTTTTATCAATCTATCGCCGGAAGCTGGCTGATCTGGATTGTCATGCTGGCGCCGCTCGGCTTCGTGCTGGCGATCAGTTTCGGCATCGAGCGCATGAGCGCGGCAACCGCAGCCCTGCTGTTCTGGATCTTCGCCGCCGTCATGGGGCTGTCGCTGGGCGGCATCTTGCTGGTGTTCACGGGAAATTCGATCGCGCGGGTGTTCTTCATCACCGCCGCGACGTTCGGGGCGATGAGCCTCTACGGCTACACGACGGGAGCCGATCTTTCGCGCATCGGCTCGTTCCTGATGATGGGGCTGATCGGAATCGTGATCGCGTCACTCGTCAACATCTTCATCCGGTCGAACGCGGCGCAGTTCGCCGTCTCCATCATCGGCGTCATCGTCTTTGTCGGTTTGACTGCCTATGACACACAGCGCATCAAGGAGACGTATCTGGCCTTGGACTCGACCGAGATCGCCAGCAAGAAAGCCGTGCTTGGCGCGCTGGCGCTCTATCTCGATTTCATCAATCTCTTCACGCTGCTGATGCAACTGTTCGGCCAGCGGCGGGACAATTGATGCCAGAATCTAGGCCTGATTTGCTCAACCGGATTCGCGCGCGAGGGTGAGTAGCGTCATGATAGGCAACATCCACGATGAGGTCATTCTCGCGGCGCGTCTCGTGCTCGCGACGTTGTTTCTGATCTTCGGCGTGAGAAAGCTGAGGGACTATTCGGGCACGGTCAGTCAAATGGTGCAGGTTGGCCTCCCGATGCCGGTAGTGGCTGCGGCCGTGTCGATCTTCATGGAGCTTCCGGTTGCGTTCGCGGTCGCTGTTGGTGCGTTGACACGTCCTTCGGCCGTACTCCTGGCTTTGTACACGCTGGGAACCGCGCTTGTTGGGCATCACTATTGGACAGTGAAAGGTGCGGAACAGCTCGACAGCATGGAGGCGTTTTACAAAGACCTCAGCATTATGGGAGGCTTCTTGCTGTTGTACATTACTGGTGCGGGAGAATATTCGATCGATGTATTGTGCGGCATCGCCGCGCCATAACTTCTGGATATTGCGCCGACCTGGCAACGTCACCGCACATAAAGGCCGAAGCGTTTGGGAGGATTGAGTGTTCGCAGTCTAACGTCATTCCAATCGATCGCTCTTTGCGCTATGTTACGGAGCTTTTGGACCGGGTTCAAAATGAATATACGAAAGCGATTTCATTCGCCTTTTCTTACCTGGCCCCATCTCGTCTCGTCCTCTCGCAGAACTCGCAGGCAAGAGTCAAATTTCTCGCGCCGAGCTAAGCGGCCCATGCCACGGCCGGCCTCGCCTCGCGCCTTCGGCCACGTGCAGAGCGTCGGCCGTGGTTTTTGAATGACAGATGGCAAACTCTCAAAATTTGAGCGACAGGGGCTGCTCCGTGCGAGGTTGATCCGTATGGCCAGTGTCCCTTGCGACTCTCTGATGCCGCGTCACGAATCGCGACCCCGCGCTCCCGCTTGACCGTCACCATGGGCTTCCGCTTCACCGCTCTTTGCCTTCTTCGCCCTCGTGCGGCCCCCCTGCCCGCGGGAGGGACTCGAGCGACAGATGAGCTTCTTACGTTTGGGATTAGCCTCAACCGTACGTAACGCCCGGCTTGCTTTGCCCAACTTCTATAATATAACCGTCGGGATCGCGGATGTAGCAGCGCGTCTCGCCATACTTATCCTTTGGCTCCGTGATGAACTCGGCTCCGCGGCTTCGCCATAATTCATAGCAGGCTTGAATATCCGCAACGCGTATGTTCATGAAGCTGCTGATCCGATCCGGGTTGGCGGGGACGCTGAGCGTTACCGATGGTTTGTCGGGTGTCGGGCCGCCACCGACGTTGACAATGAGCCACGTGTTCGCGATCTGGATGTAACCCGGCGCGCCCTTGCTATCGCCTCTGCTCAGAATCGGACTACCGAAGACCGTTTCGTAAAATCGAAGCGATCGCTCGATGTTGGCGACGGTGAGAAAGTGTGCGACCGCAATGCCGTCCTTCGGCGGCATCTCATAGGTTTTCTGCTCGACTTGTATTTTGCTCATCGACGATTCCTACTCGGATAGAGGGTGTTCAGGTTGACGCCGCTTACTCGCTCCACGCGTCTGGGAGACGGTGGGCCGCGGCGTGCACCGATTCGATTTCGGCACTAGACCCCCATGACGTTCTCCCGTTCTGCACGGGCCGCTACCGCGGCCCGGATGAGAAATTGAAGCGGTGTCGCAGACAGCAGTCTCACTGCTTCGCGCTTTAACCGGCGGCGGCATGGACCGGATTGCCGGGCACTTCCGCCGCTTTACCGGCTGCATGCACGTCAAGCCGGGAGGGGCCCATTGCAGCGAGAATCGTTTTGGCGCGATCGATTTCCGCTGCGGGGCCGTGAACCATCAACAAAAGGCTGTCGGCCTTCAAGGCGGTCTCGTATTCGATCACGCTGTCTTTAGGCACGCCAATGCTATAGAGCGCCGCACCGAGCGCACTCAGCCCGCCGACAACGACGGCGTTCTCGATGGCCGCTATCATCACCGTGGCCAGATAGCCAAGCACGCCCACATATCCAACGACGGGAATGGTGATGAACAGTCCGCCGAAGAACAGGCCCCAAAGGCCGCCCCAAAACGCACCTTGCCTGCCCCAAAACTTGACCCGATCACCAGCGTTGTAGAAGCCGACAACCTTTTCGTCTGTATGATATCCTTTGCCTACAAAGCTGAGGCTCTTCAGATCAAAGCCGGCCTGGGCCAACCTTTTGACAGCTCCTTCCGCAGCATTGTGATCCGGGAAGACGGCGATGATTGTGTCCATTTTTTCCATTTGATCGTCCTTTCCGATTGTTTTAAGGGTTTTCAGAACCACTGATGCCGGGCCGGCGGCAAAATGAGAACTCGACATCGACCTTCCTCTTCTGAGGGTGCGATGCAATTGCACACTTTGCCATCCGACGTTCGGAAGAAGCCGGTCATATCAATGTATGAGTGGCTGGCACTGGGATTCCGGAGTTCAGCAACACAGGGGCGTACTCTCTGGGGGCTCGGAGCAAACCGGATCCAAAGCTCTAATGCGCGCCCCACATCCGCCCGCGATTGCTCCCCTGACAGGCGCGAGTGTGGAGATGCTTGGACGCGCAGTTTCCGAGCAGGGCTGTTACTTCGTGCCCTTGGTCCTGGCCTGGAGCGGCTTCAGCGTCTGCTCCTAATCCTGTTCGCCGAGAGTTTGAAGATAGGTCTTGCCGTACGGATAGAACGACTCCTTGCGGCCCTCTTGCCAGGCCGCTTTAAGTTCGGGCGTTGTGATGTCCCAGTCGGGCCTGCATTTCCTGCTGACAACACGCAGGTCCTGGCGGAGCTCTTCCATCGTGGGTCGTCCGAAGAACCAGTAGCCATTGTAGATCTTGTGAATGACAAGACCGGGCTCCAACACAATCACATGCGGGATCATGGGATTGTTGGCGGGATCGGTGTATTCGGCGATGTCGAGATCCTTCTGAACAATGCGCCGCGGATCGGAGAGGAAGGGCCAGTGAGCTCCTATTCCGCTACGATTTTCGTTCGTCTGGGTGATATTGTCGGTGCTGATCGTGACGAGCCGGCAATAGCCGACTTCCATCTCACGATAGAGTTGCAGCAAACCCTCTGCCTGACGGCGATCTTTTGGGCAGAAGCTGCCGCGGCTAAGGACGAGCACCATCGGGTCCTCTCTCTGCAGTTCGGAGAGTTTGCGATGTTTCGCGGTATGGTCAGTAAGTTCATAGTCGGGAAAAATAGCTCCGGGCACCATATCCGATCGCATGTGACGTCCTCCATGTGTGAGCGCGCAGGTGATCAGGCTTCATGCCGTCACAGATCGATTACGACGTCTCCCTCGGGTTGCGAGCAGCAGATCAGCACATTGCCGTCCGCCGGTGCGTCGATCGGGTCCGGCCGATAGCCGATCTGGCCCGCCACAAGCCCGATCTCACAGGTGTGGCAGACCCCGGTTCGACATGACCATCGCACGGGAAGGTCGCAAGCCTCGGCCAGCTCGAGCAAACTATGAAACGTTGGTCCCCACCGCACATTGAGACCAGTATGTGCAAACGAAACCAACGGTCCTGAGCCGGCAAGCCCCGCCGGCAAATGAGGCGGCCGACGCGGCGCGGCAGCAATGCCTGGGGTGGTGGACGGACCGGCGCCGAACATCTCGGTGTGGATGCGATCTTGCGCGACGCCCGACGCTGCAAGGCCGGCAGTCAGGTCGCTCATGAAAGTCGATGGTCCGCAGATGTAGAAATCACCATTGCGCGGCAGGTCAAGTTGCTGAACTACTTTCATATTTAGCCGGCCAGGAGCGTCGAAATCGACGTTGGGCCGATCCACGGGATCGGGCGAGCTGTAGCAAATTTGGCTGTGATGGTGGGCAAGCGCGTTGAGCAGTCCACGCGTCTCCCCGGCAAACGGATGTTCGCGGCCGTTACGGGTTCCGTATAGCCACCAGATTTCCCTCGTCGATGCTTCGCCGGCCAGTGCGTGAAGCATCGCGAGCACCGGCGTCACCCCGATCCCGGCACTCAACAAAACAACGGGCGTGTCCCCCGGCCGTAGCGTGAAACTGCCACGTGCCGCGCTTGCTTGCACGATGTCGCCAACCTGTAGCTCGTCGTCGACGTAGGCGCCGGCGGCGCCATGCTCTTCCCGCTTGACGCTCACGCGATAATACGCGGCGTCAGGCTCCCCCGACAGCGAATAGCTCCGCATCAGCGCAGGCCCAGATGCCGGTCCGAGCCGCAGCACCACAAACTGCCCGGGGAGAGCCGCTGCGATACGTTGTCCGTCCGTGGGGTCGAGCGCCAACGAGATCACGTTGCCGCTCTCTCGCACCTTGCGCGATACGCGAAACGGGCGGAATCCACGCCACGCCGGGGCCGGGCCTGACGCTGCAGTGAGCCCGGCGTTACCCGTTGTCGCGCCGCCTTCGCGCTCCTGTGTGAGCAGCGCCTCGAAGGAACGATGCCAGCCGGCGCTTAGCGCCGGGATGCGAAGCGCGCGCTCCAGCTGATTGCGGGGATGACCGGGCATGTAGAGGAGCGAGTTGATCTCGAACACGCTCATGCGCTCGGGCCCGGACGCGACCTGCGTGATCTCGTCGCCGGCCTCGACTTTCCCTTCGTCCAACACCCGGAAATAGAAGCCAGGTCTACCGTGCTTGACCACCAGTGCGGCCATTTCCGGTTCGTTCAGACGGATGCCTAACCGGTAACAGGTGACACGTGGCTGCGTCACCTCGAACAAAGCGCCGCCGATCCGGTACCGGTCTCCGATACAAACCTCTGTATCTGGCAGGCCATCGACGGTGAAATTTTCGCCGAACTGCCCATAGACGAAGTCGCTTCGTCCCAATTGGGACTCCCAATACCGATAGGAATCCATCTGATAGACAAATACGGCCCGGCGTTCGCCGCCGTGGCCGGCCAGGTCCCCTTGTCCGTCGCCATCTATGTTGAGGCGGCGTACCATGCGCGGGCCCTGGACCGGCGCTTTCCAAATGGCGGTATGAACGGTCTTGCCTTGCCAAGTGACATCGCGCGGCAGGCCCACATTGACCGAAAGCAAGCGTCCCATCACGTTTCCCAACGATGATCACCGCAGTTTCAAGGTGAGCCCAGAGACCCTGCGCCGGCCGCTGGCGCAAAAATCATGGCTTCATCCCTCTTTTGGCCACTCTCCTCGCCATGTGCCGCCTCGAGAGATTCGAATGACCCCGGCAATGCTGCTGATTTCACATGCATCTTTCCATTCGACCTTCGGAGGAAGCGGGTCATATCAATGTATGAGTGGCCAGCTAAGCATTCTGCGCTTATGTGAAATTTGATATCGATGATTTTGTCCGCAGATGTGCAGGCGTGTGTTGAGTTGGCAACGGTGCACATAAGATGGAGCAGGATTTCTCCGCTGGCCAGACCGCACGAAGTAGACGGGCGCGGCCGCGGCTCCTGAAATTAGAATAATATTGAACTGCGAGGGGCTTGCCATCAAACTTCCGCGCCGCACGTTCTTGTATTTGGCAGCGAGCGCCGCCGCGCTCCCGGCCGTGTCGCGGATCGCAAGTGCGCAAACCGATCCGACGCGGGGGCGTCGCACCAAGGTTGCTGTTTGAATCCACCCGCAGATCATCGAGGGGGACCGCTGCTATCGTGATGAGCGCGCAATCATCATATAAGGAGAGGTATAGTGATCGATATACTGTTCAAGGGGGTCGGGTGGACCGACATCGCGCTCACTCTCGACCGTGTCGCAGTCGGCATGTTCTTCATGTTCTCGGGCTACCACAAGCTATTCAACGCGCAGCGCCATCGCGCCTTTGTCGACGAGTTGACAGCCCTGCACGTTGCGGCGCTCAGAATTAACCAATGGTGGGTGCCATCGGTCGAATTCGCCGCCGGCAGCGCCGTCTTCATCGGTTTCCTTACGCCCCTCGCCGCGCTCGGCCTGCTTGTGATCGTCCTCGTCGCCAGCGTCACGTCGGGGCGACTGCGAATTAAAGGTTACCAGCCGATCGATAGAGCGGACCGGATCGACGATTGGCTCTACTGCCCGAGGTCCTGTATGCGTTCATGCTGATCATGTTCGTCTCGGCCGGGGCCGGGCCGTACAGCCTCGATGCCGCGATCTTGCGCTTGGGAGTGCAATAAGAGATGCAGGCTAGCCCGCTACCAGCGCATGAACCGAAAACATGCGTTCCGCATCGGTCCAAGATTCGCGACGGGTCCAGTCCGAGTCGTTCGCCAGTACGGTGAAGCGCTCGAGGTTGTATTTGTAACTGTTCTCGGTGTGAATGCTTTCGCCGGCGCGGAATGAGAAATTCCGGTCCAGCACTCGAACCTTCTGCGCCCTGGTGCTGATCAGGTGCATTTCGATCCGGTGCCGCTCGCGATTGTAGATCGCCCGATGCCTGAACTCCGAAGTGTCGAAATTGCCGCCGAGTTCGCGGTTGATGCGGTCTAGCAGATTGAGATTGAAGCGCGCGGTAACGCCGGCGGCATCGTTATAGGCCTGATGAAGCACGCGCTGGTCTTTTTCGAGGTCGACGCCGATCACCATCTGCGCGCCTTGCCCCAGAATGTCGCGGGCCCTGCGCAGGAAAGCGCAGGCTTCATGCGGCTCCAAATTTCCCAGCGTCGATCCGGGGAAAAACCCGACTTTCGGCATCGCGCTGACGGCGCCCGGCAAGGCGAACGGCTCCGTGAAATCCGCAGCGACAGGGTAGACGTCGAGACCGGGGAAATCCTGGCCCAGGGCCTCGGCCTGCGCCGTCAAAAAGTCCCCGGAAATATCCACGGGAACGTAGGCGCCAACCGCGCATCCATTCAATAGCAACCGGACCTTGGTCGTCGCGCCGGTGCCGAATTCCACCAGTGCCGCGCCATCCGGGACAATGGCGGAGATCTCGCCGCCTCGCTCTTGCAGGATGCCAAGTTCGGTGCGGGTCGGGTAATATTCCGGTAGCCGCGTGATCGCTTCGAATAGTTCGGAGCCTTTGGCGTCATAGAAATACTTTGGCGACAGCCGTTTCGGATGCTGTGATAGATCATCAATCACGTCGCGGCCAAATGCCGAGGTCTGTTCATCGAAAACATGCGCTTTGGCGAAAGCGGCGGCGTGCACATTCATGGTAATCTCCCGAACACGCGTTCCGGCGCGGTTGAATTGGAAATGAGAAATTAGACGCGTAACCGGCCAGGCCCAGCCCCGCGATTGCCAGCGATGGTGAGGATAAAGGAAAGTTGCGATAGGTAACGCGAACCCAGGGACGCTCTGCCGGCCGCCCGCTGTGGCGCAGCGAATGGCTTCGTCCTTCTTATGAGCCCTCTTTTCCTTGCATTTCATGCCGCCTCGAGTCACCCGAATGACACTCGCTACGTTGCTGATGTTGGGTGCACTTTTCCATTCGACCTTCGGAAGAAGCGGGTCATATCAATGTATGAGTGGCCCGCTGGGCATTGTGCGTTTATGTGGCACTGGATCTCGATGATTTTGGGCCGGCCAGACCGCATAAAGGTCTGGAGATCGTGCGGACTTGGGACAACCGCAAGTTTGAAGGGGTTGATCTCGCTTGCTGTATTGAATTGCGTGCCCTAGCGTTGAATGGGCCTCGTGCCAAGCAGCCTGAGCCCGAACCGCTTCCCTTCGCCCTTGCCGATTCAAGCGCAACGATGTGGATGCAAGCATCGCAGGACTAGACGGCCATCCACGCGCGTTCGAGGCTGGCTCCACTCAGGCGGGAAGCCCCGCGAGACGAAGACCTTCAACTATTCGTGCGGTGTCTTCGGGCCGACGGAAGGGCAGAACTTCCTTCAGTTGAGACAGGCGCAGTTCGGGATCGACCTCGCGCAGCAGCCGCATCGTCTCGCGCGCCTTGTCAATCCTTCCGGCAAGCGCGTGGCCGCCGGAAGCCACCCGAAGCGGCACCGCGTATTTCGAGTCACGCGCAATGACCCGGGCGGCCCAGTAACATGCTTCGTCATACCTCCCGAGAAGCAGCAGGGCGAACGCCCTGACAGTCTCGGCAAGATAGTTCTCCGGATCGATCGGGTTGTGCCGGATCGCGCGATCGATCTCCTTCAAGGCCTTTTCATGCTGCCCCAGGTACAGACTGATCTGCCCGCGTATTTGCCACGCGGAAGCCAGGTTGGGATTGATGGCAAGGGCGGCATCGACCAAGGCCTCGGCTCGTTCATGCTCAAAAAAGAAATAGGAAAACGAGATGGCGGCCCGCGACAGCGCTATGGCGTCGTCCGCACCGAACATGACCGCACTTTCGGCAAGACGCCTGGCCTCGGCATACTCGCGTTCCCTGTCGACCACCCACCCGTAAATCTTGCGCACATTGTAGCGAAGCGCCGCCATCCCGTATGCGCAGCCCATCGAAGGATCGAGCTCGATGGCCCGGTAGAAGAATCCCAGCGCCTCGTCATTCTTTTCCCGATCTCCTGCCGTGCGCGTCGAGGCGGCGAGACCCCGCAGGAAACAATCGTGCGCATCGAGGTTTTCGAGCGGCTTGCGGCGGACGCGTTCCATCTCGGCGTGGCCGACCTTCGCCGCAATCGCTCCGACGACGTTGGTCGTCACGCCATCCTGTATCTCAAAAACATCCTCCAGCGATCCATCGAATTTGTCCGCCCACAAATGGACTCCGGTTGCCGCATCGATGAGCTGTCCGGTGATCCGGACTTTCCCCGCGGCCTTGCGGACGCTACCCTCCAGCACGTAACGCACGCCGAGCTCGCGGCCGACCCGCTTGATATCGACAGGCTTGCCCTTGTAGGTGAAGCTCGAGTTTCGCGCGATCACGAACAGCGACTTGAAATGCGACAGCGCGGTGATGATGTCTTCCACCATGCCATCGGCAAAATATTCCTGTTCGGGGTCGCCGCTCATGTTCTGGAACGGCAGCACCGCGATGGAAGGCTTATCGGGCAGCTGGGGCGGCATCGTAGCGCCGGGTGCGGAAATTCTCGAAGCCGACAGGCCTGCGGCTGCCGTCGGGCGCACGGCGTGAACGCGAACAGGCCGCGTGATGTTCTTGACCTGCTGCTCGCCGCGATCCTCGAAATCAGCCTCGACCTTGCCCTCGACCTCGTCGTGAATTTTTGCCGAGATCAGGATGCCGCCGGGATCGGCCAGGGCTTCCAGTCGGGCGGCCAGGTTGACGCCTTCGCCATACACGTCGCCGCCCTCTTCGATCATGACATCGCCAAGATTGAGTCCGATCCGCAATCGAAGCGCGTGCGGGTCGCTCGTCAGGTCGCCCTGAATGGCCAGCGCACAGCGAAGTGCCGCGATGGGGCTGGCGAATTCGGCCAGCAGGCCGTCTCCGGTCGTCTTGATCAAACGACCGAGATGCTCGGACAGGCGCGGTTCGATGATGTCGCGCCGCAAAGTTCCAATACGAGCATATGTGCCTTCCTCATCGCACTCCATCAGCGCGGAAAAGCCGACAACGTCCGCGGCGAGAATCGCTGCCAATCGCCGTTGAACCCGCGAGTGAGCCAAAAAATGCCTCCAGATTGGAGCACGACGCCCACAGACGCCGCGATGCGGACGCGCCAGTCGTAACCCATGCACGCTGCGTCATATCCGCGGCTCCGGTCCGCTACCGTCCGAGCCCCGGGCCAGCGCCTCCGTCACCTAGTGATATCCGATGTCCGACCGCACCTTGCCACGAAACACCCAATACGACCACCCCGTGTAGAACAGGATCACCGGCAGCAGAAAAAGTGTTCCGATCAGGAGGAAGCCCTGCGTGCTTGGCGAGGCCGCAGCCTGCCGAAGCGTGAAATGTCCGGGTACGATCATCGGGAACAGGCTGATCGCGATGCCAAGATAGGACATGACGAACAATCCCAGCGCCGCGATGAACGGAGCATGCTCCGAGCCATTGCCGAGCGACCGCCATGCATACCAGATCAGGCCGCCGGTGATCAGCGGCACCGGCGCCAGCAACACCATATTCGGAAAGGAGAACCAGCGCGCCGCGATGTGCGCGTCGACGAGAGGCGTCCACAGACTGACCGCGGCAATCGCAAGGGTTGTGCCGATCAGACAGCGCCGACCGAGCGCCCTCGCCCATTCCTGCAGGGACCCTTCGGTCTTGATCACCAGCCAGCCTGCACCGAGCAGGGCGTAACCGAACATCAGACCGATCCCGGCGAAAATGGAGAACGGCGTGAAGCAGTCCCACGAGGAGCCGAGAAACTGCCGTCCCTTCACATGGAAGCCCTGGATGAACGACCCCAGAACCACGCCTTGCGCAAAGGCGGCAAGCGCCGAGCCGGCGGCGAAACCATGATCCCAGAAGGTGCGATGCTCGGCATCCCGATAGCGAAATTCAAAGGCGAGCCCGCGAAACATCAAGGCCAGCAGCATCAGCAGGATCGGGAAATAGACCGCCGGAATGATGATCGCGAAGGCGACCGGAAACGCGGCCAGCAGGCCCACACTGCCCAGAACGAGCCAGGTCTCATTGCCATCCCAGATCGGCGCGATCGAGTTCATCACCAGGTCCCGGGCGCTTCGATCCGGCGCGAAATTGTAAAGCATTCCGACGCCGAGGTCGAAGCCATCAAGCGCGACATAAAGGAACACCCCGATCGCGAGGATCGCGGTCCAGATCGGCACCAGGTCCAGCGTGGCGGTCATGTCGGATTCTCCGAGGTCACGGCGGCCAAGGCCTCGATCGGCGATTTCGGCCGGCCGCCGACCACCGGCGCGGCCTCATCCGATGCGATCGGGCCGCGCCAGACGAAGCGCAGCATGACGGACAGGCCCACCGGATAAATCACCAGATAGACGGCGACATACAGCAACAAGGAAGTGAGCACATCGGTGCCGGTCAGCGAGGGAGAGACCGAGTCAACCGTTCGCATCAGGCCATAGACCGTCCAGGGCTGCCGGCCCACCTCCGTCGTCGTCCAGCCGGCGATCACCGCGGCAAATCCCAGGCCGGTCGCGATCTGACAGAGCCTCAGATACCACCGAGTCTGGTCGAGCCGCCCCCGCGCCATCAAGACCAGACCAGCCACGACGATGGCGAGCATCAGCATGGCGATCCCCACCATGATCCGAAACGCGAAGTAAACCACCGCGACCGGCGCACGCTGGTCGGGCGGAAAGTCCTTGAGGCCTTTGACTTCTCCATCCCAGGAATGGGTGAGATAAAGGCTGCCGAGACGCGGTATGGCGATTTCCGCGAGATTGCGCTCGGCGGTCTGGTCAGGCCAGCCGATGATCGAGGCCGGGACACTGCGGCCGCTGTCCCACAGACCCTCGATTGCGGCGAGCTTGGCCGGTTGATGCTCGAGCGTGTTCAGGCCGTGCAAATCACCGAGGACAATTTGCAGCGGCACGAAAATGGCGAGAAACCACAGGGCAAGCCGCAACATCATGCGTCCCTCGGCCATGAACTGGCCGCGACGGACCGTATAGGCGCCGACGCCGAGCACGACGAAGGCCGTCGTCACGTAGAAGGCACTGACCGTATGCCCCAGCCGATACGGAAAAGACGGGCTGAACACGATCTCAAACCAATCCTTGGGAAAAAATCGGCCGTCAATCACCTCGTAGCCGACCGGGGTCTGCATCCAGCTGTTGGTGGCAAGAATCCAGAATGACGACGACAGCGTGCCCGCGGCCACCAGTGCGGCGGCGATGAAGTGCATGGCCGGGGGCACCAGCTTCCGCCCGAACAGAAGCACACCAAGGAACGTTGCCTCGAGGAAGAACGCCGTCAGACCTTCATAGGCCAGCAGGGGAGAGATCACATTGCCGGCGGCGTCCGCAAAGCGGCTCCAGTTGGTCCCGAACTGCAGCGGCATCACGATTCCGGTGACGACGCCCATGCCGAAGGAGATCGCGAATATCCGCAGCCAGAATTGCGAGAGATGCAGGAAGACCGGACGCCGGGTCAGGGCATACGCACCTTCCAGGAAGGCGACGAACGATGCAAGACCGACCGTGAATGCCGGCAGCAGGATGTGCCACCCGATCACCCACGCGAACTGGATGCGCGACAGCAGCTCTGGATCAAGATGCACGTCGGTTCTCCCTCATCCCATCACATCAGATCACAAAGAATCAGCATGCGCAGAGCGGGTTGACTCGTACAAGAACCATACCCTTCTCTCGGCTTCGTCGATCCAGTTCTCAAGCAGGCTCGCTGTCGCGACGTCGTTGTATTCATCACAGGCTGCGTGAGTGGCACGCAGGTAACCGACGAGCTGCTTGTTGTCGCCTGCGAGCTCCGCGAGCATGTCGCCCGGCGATACATAGTTCGCATCGTTGTCCAGAATGCGCTGGAGCCGACCGACGTGACCTACTGAACGGAGCGTCGTGCCGCCAATTTTTTGGGCTCGCTCAGCAATCGCATCGGTCGTCATGAAAATCTGATCGCCTTGTTCGTCGAGCATCAAGTGGTAATCGCGAAAATGTGGTCCGGAGATGTGCCAGTGAAAATTCTTGGTCTTGAAATAGAGCGCGAACATATCTGCGAGCAACGTGGTAAGCGCAGCTGATATGTCGGTCGTTGCTTTTGTTCCGAGATCGGAAGGTGTTTGGAGCGGCGCCATTCGTCGTTGCTCGACATCAGTGCGATTCATGATCGGTTTCCTTGGTTGGGCCGGTGATCATTCGGACGTTTGCTTCCTCAACTCCGCCACGTCCTGCGCGGTGAGATGCGATCCCTTGCTGCCAAAGCGCGAGGTGACGTAATTGGCAACCGCGGCGATCTCGGCATCGGAATAGGCATTGCCGAACGCAGGCATCGAGACGGCATCCGCCGGAGTTTGCCGCCTGGTGCCGGAAATCACGATCTGGGCGACATTCGTCGCAGCGGGATCGTTGACCGCCAAGGTTCCGGTGACCGTGGCGAAGGATGAGACCGGGCTCTCGCCGGTCCAGCCGTGGCAACTGACACAGGCGCCTTCGAACACCATTTTGCCGCGAGGATCGGGCGTGCTGCCGCCATCCCGGTGCGAAGCGGGTGCCGGCGCCGCCAGCGTTGCCGGCAGATCGGGGGAGACGATTGCGGGTACCGTTCGCAGATAGGTCACCAGCGCGCGGATGTCTTCGGGCGTGAGCTGGCTAAAACTGTGGTCGACGGCTTCGCCCATCGGTCCCGAAGCGGTGCCGCGGCCATCCGCATGTCCGGTCGCAAGATAGGAGGCCAGATCCTCGTCGCGCCAGGCGCCGACGCCGGTGGTCTTGTCCGAACTGATATTGAAGGCGCGCCAGCCCGCCGTCACCGCGCCGCCGAATTTTTGGCGGTTGTTCAGCGCCAGCGCCAGACTTCGCGGCGTATGGCATTCGCCGCAATGGGCCTGCGCTTCGGCGAGATAGGCGCCCCTGTTCCATTCCGGGCTTTTCGAGGTATCCGGCTCGAAGCGGGTATCCGGATTGAACAGCACAGACCAGAAGTTCATCGCCCAACGCTGGTTGAATGGAAACTCCAGCGCATTGGCAGGGACCGCCGCCCGCACCGGCGGCAGGCTGAACAGATAGGCCTTGATCGCCAGCGCGTCCGCGTCGGTCATGTAGGTATAGGAGGTAAACGGCATCGCCGGATAAAGCCGCGCGCCGTCGCGGCGGGTGCCGCGGTGAACCGCGTTCAGAAAATCCTGATCGCTGTATCTGCCGATACCTGTCTCCTTGTCGGGGGTGATGTTGGTCGAATACAGCGTGCCGAACGGCAGCCTGATCGCGAGGCCCCCGGCGTAGTCCTTTCCGCCTTGAGAGGTGTGGCAGGCCTCGCAATCCGCTGCCCGCGCGAGATAAGCGCCCCGCTCCACGATGCTCGCGCCGGCGAGCGAAGCTGGAACACCGGTGGGATCGCCGCCTTTATAATCCGCGAGCCCCACCTTCTGACCGTCCGCGAATGCGATCGGACCAGGACCGCGGATGATCCAGATTGCTGCTGCCGCCGCAATGACGACGATGGCGACAACACCGACGAGAATGCGACCGGCGCCGGGGCTCATGATTTTTTCCCCCCTGCTATTATGGACCGGTCGATCGGGAGCCGCCGCAAGGCGACGCCAGTCGCGGCATAGATGGCGTTGCGCAGCGCCGGCGGCCCCGCCGTCGCGCCGGTCTCGCCGATGCCGCCGGGCGCCTCGCCGCTCTTGATGATGTGGATCTCGATCTTCGGCGCCTGATCGATGCGCAGCATGCGGTAGTCGTTGAAGTTGGATTGCTGCACCCGTCCCTTGTCGATGGTGATCTCGCCGTAGAGTGCGGCGGTCAGGCCGAAGATCAGGCCGCCCTCGAGCTGCGCCCTGATGGTGTCCGGATTAACGGCGATGCCGGTATCGACCGCGGAGGTGACGCGGCGCAGACGCACCTCGCCGAATTCGTCGACTTCCGCTTCCACCACGGTCGCGATGAAACTGGCGAACGACGGCTGCACACAAACCCCGCGCCCGACGCGCGCCGGCAGCGGCTGGTCCCAATTGGATTTCTCCGCCGCGAGATCGAGCGCCGCGAGAAAGCGCGGCTGGCTTCCAAGCATCGACCGGCGGAAGTCCACCGGATCCTTGCCGGCCTTTCGCGCCAGTTCGTCCACGAAGCATTCGATCGCAAACACGTTGTTGTTGGGACCGACGCCCCGCCAGAATCCGGTCGGCACCGCCGGCGGTTCGGCCCGGACATATTCGACATGGAAATTGGGAATGTCGTAGGGCATGTCGATGGCGCTATCGACGGCATCGATATCGATGCCCTTCTGGAACCCTGGCGGAAACCAGCGCGCCATGATGGATGAGCCGCTGACGCGATACTTCCAGCCAGCGATCTTGCCGTCGGACAGGGTCGCGGTGATGGTGTCGCGATAGACCGGACGATAGACATCGTGCTGGATGTCCTCTTCGCGGGTCCACACCACCTTGACCGGTCCATTAACATGCTTCGCGATGCGCACGGCCGCGACCACCATGTCGGGCTCGAGCTTGCGGCCAAAGCCGCCGCCAAGCAGGTGGTTGTGAGCGATCACTTTCTCGACCGGGAGCCCGGCCGCCTTTGCCGCCTCCGACTGCACGCGCGCGATGACCTGCGTGCCCGTCCAGATTTCGCAGGAGTCGGGCTTGAGATGAACCGTCGCGTTCACCGGCTCCATCGTCGCATGCGCGAGCAGCGGCAACTCGTACGACGCTTCGAGCTTGTCGCCGGTGGCAAGGGCCTTGGCGATGTCGCCTCGAGATTCGGCGACCACGCCATCCTTTGCGCTGGCTGAGCGCAAATCGTCCCAAATGTCTTTCGAGCTGATGCGCGCGTTGGGGCCTTCGTCCCAGTCCACCACGAGCGCTTCGAGACCTTTCTTTGCCGCCCACATGTGATCTCCGACCACCGCGACCAGATCGTCGAGCACCACCACCTGCCGCACGCCCGGCACTTTCCTGGCGGCGCGGTCATCGACCTTGGCAACCTTGCCGCCGAACACCGGACAGGCCTTCAGGGTTGCGAATTTCATATCGGGCAGCATCGCGTCGATGCCGTAGACAGCCTTGCCGTTGACCTTGTCGGGGGTGTCGAGCCGCTTCAGCGGCTTGCCGATCAGCGCGAAATCCCTGGGGTCCTTCAGCGGAACATCCTTTGGCGGTGCTTCGCTGCCCGCCGCAACCGCCAGCGCGCCATAGGTAAGCCGGCGCCCGCTCGGCTTGTGCATCACCTCGCTATTGGCGGTGGTGCAGCTCGCCGGATCGACCTGCCATTGCCGCGCGGCAGCCTGAACCAGCATGGCGCGCGCGCTGGCGCCGGCAGTGCGCAACGGCTTCCACCACGCCCGAACCGAATTGGAATTGCCGGTGGCCTGAATGCCGAAAAGCGGATTGCCGTAGAGCTTGTCGCTCGGCGGCGCATGCTCCAGCGTCACCTGCGCAAGATCCGCGTCGAGCTCCTCGGCCAGGATCATCGGCAGCGCGGTGTAGACACCTTGCCCCATCTCGACCTGCGGCATCACCAGCGTTGTCTTGCCGGACTGATCGATGCGGATGAAGGCATTCGGCGCAAACTTGCCATCCGTGTCGTCCGGCGGCTGCACCGGCTCGTTGACCGCGCGCGCCGGAAGATGAAACGCGAGCAGAAATCCGCCCGCCAAACCGCTGGTCAGCAGGGAGCGGCGCGAAACTCCTTGGGACGCCTTCTGGGCTACCGCCATCACAGTCTCCTACGATTGACGTCCTGAAGCCGCGAGCTTGATGGCCGCGCGGATCCGTACATAGGTGCCGCAACGGCAGATATTTCCGGCCATCGCGGCGTCGATGTCGGCATCGTCAGGATTGGGCGTGGTTGCCAGCAACGCGGCTGCCGACATGATCTGGCCCGATTGGCAATAGCCGCACTGGATCACCTCCAGATCGAGCCAGGCCTTCTGCACCTTTGCTCCGGCGGGCGTCGCGCCAACGCCTTCGATCGTTGTGACGACGCGATCGCGCACCGCGCCCACCGGCAACATGCAGGAGCGCACCGGCTTGCCATCGATATGCACCGTGCAGGCGCCGCACTGGGCAATGCCGCAGCCGAATTTCGTCCCGGTCATGCCGAGCACGTCCCGCAGCGCCCAGAGCAGCGGCATGTCGGGTGGAGCATCGAACGATTTCTGCTCGCCATTGATTGTCAATTTTGTCATGAGAGATCCGATGTGCGGGAGAAATGCGAGGACACGACAAACGGTGGTCTCGCCTGTGGTTGGCGTTCTGAAAGCCGGCTGAAATCCAATCCCATTGCGGCTCTTCGCGAAACGATCTGCACCGCGACTTTGCAGGCGGCTGGCCCATTCCGCCATCCAACCTTCGGAAGAAGCTGGTCATATCAATGTATGAGCGGCCGCGGCGATCAGGCGTTTGCAGCTCTTTCGAGACAGTCGATCAGGGCATCCGTTTTGAACGGCTTTCTGAGCAGGCAGACCGCCCCGCAGGCTGTCGCCTTGGCCTCCAGGCCCGGCTCTGCGTGCGCAGTAATCATGATGACCGGCGTCGCGGCGCCACCGGCCACGAGCAGCCGTTTCAGGTCAAACCCGCTCATGCCGGGCATATGAATGTCAGTGACGACGCAGTCACACGATCCTTCGTGATCCACTCCGATAAATTCTTCCGCGGATGCGAAACCCCAGGCGCGGTATCCCAGCGAACTCAGCGAATCAACGAGTGCCAGACGGAAGGATTCATCATCATCAATGACCGCGATTGAGAGTTCTCTTGACACGTATCATCCCTTGCCCAGGAATCTCTTACCCAAGTCTTGGCCGCCTAAACCAGAAGTTGTAACCATGGCATGCAAGCGCGGTCTCAAGAAACTATACACGAGTGTTATGCGCCCCTTTGTCACCCCTTGGGTTTAAACGCTTCGGCCTTCGGGATCAGGTCTGCCAGGGTGCGTCGATTGCTGCATTTTGAAGATTCTTGCGTCAATCGTTCGATCTCTTGGGAGCGGCGCAGTCCTAAACCTAGGTATAGGTTTGCAACTCCGTTATAAGACCTAAGTGCGATGGAGGATGTCCGCTGCACCGCATAATTTCTGAAAACTGAAGCCGGCGAAAGCCGGTGAGCGCCTGGAACCCGAAACGCAAGGGTCGGCGATGTTGAAGGGCTCCCCTCTATCGGTGTCGGAGTCCAACAATGAGCCGGCTATGGTCCCCACCAGCGAGGGTAGGCATATGCCTGACCAACACCGCGACGACTGTCCTGCGGCATTCAACCTCGCTCGCCGCGAGGTTTTGGTGGGCGGACTCGTCATTGGCGGGGTTGCCGTGCTGCCGACGCTGCCGGTTATTGCAGCGCCGACCTCATCCTCGGATCCACTTGCGGCGCGGTTTATGGAAATCTCATCGCTGCTGGTTCCCCATCGCCTGAACGAGGAGGTCGGCAAGCGCATGGTCGTTGCGATCGGCGCGTTGAATCCGTCGCTGTCGCAGCAAATTGACGGGCTCCTTTTCATCGCGCGAGAAAAGAACGCACGCATCGTCGAGGACTTCTTCGCCGAAGTGCCGGATGGTCCGCTCAAGGAGACCGCGCTCTCGATCATTTCCGCCTGGTATCTCGGTGTCGTAACCGACGCACCCGATGCCGAGGTGTTCGCCTACGAGTATGCGCTGATGTACCAGCCGACGCGGGACGTCATGACCATTCCCTCCTACGCGATCTCCGGGCCGAACGGATGGACGGCCGAGGCTCCCCCACTGAGTAACATGCCTGAATTCTGAACGCGGTGCTTTCGAAAGAACAGGGAATTGTCCAGATGGCGAGCGATACCAGTGCAGACGTCGTCGTCGTTGGAACCGGGGTGGTCGGTTGCCTGATCGCGCAAGAGGCTCTGGAAGCTGGCTTGTCTGTGCTGATGCTCGAGGCCGGCCCTCGCGTCGACCGCTGGCGCATCGTCGAGAATTTCCGAAACCTTCCGCCAAGCCTGCGATTGTTTCACTGGGATGCGCCCTACCCGCCGAAACCGTGGGCGCCGCACCTCGAAACCCGCTTCGACAAAGAGCAGGAACAATACCTTCAATTGGAAGGGCCGAATGCCCGCGCCTATCTCCAGGGCTACGTTCGCTATGCGGGAGGCGCGACCTGGCACTGGGCCGGAATCTGCTGGCGCCTGACGCCCGAGGACATGCGCCTGAAAACCCTTTATGGAGTTGGCCGGGACTGGCCATTCAGCCACGACGTCATCGAGCCCTACTACACGCGGGCCGAATATGCGATCGGCGTGTCCGGTCCATCCGACCCCGCGCTTCAATGGCCGCCGAATACCAAGCGCTCAAGACCCTACCCCATGGGGCCCATTCCCTTCGGTCCCGGTGAGCACCGTTTCACCGGGGCGGCCGCAAGAATCGGGATGATCAACTTGCCGGCGCCTCAGGCACGCAACAGCGGCGTCTCCTATGACGGCCGGCCGGCGTGTTGCGGCAACAACAACTGTTTTCCGGTCTGCCCGATCGCTGCCAAGTACGATGCGGCGACGGCCTTGCCGAAGATTGAGGCGAAGGGCGGCAAGATCCTCGCCAACGCCGTGGTCTATCGAATCGAGACGGGCGAAAGGAATTCGATCGAGGCCGTTCACTATTTCGATCCGGACAAGCGCTCGCACAGGGTGACGGGCAAGATCTTCGTGATCGCCTGCAATGGCATCGAGACACCAAAGCTGCTGTTGCTGTCGAAGGACGAACGTAATCCTAACGGCGTGGCGAACAGCTCCGATCAGGTTGGGCGCAACATGATGGATCAGCCGAAGCTGACAGCGGAGCTGGAGCTCAAAGAGCCACTCTGGACTGGCGTCGGGCCGGTGCAGAGCAGCAGCATTCTCAACACCACGCAGGGCGAATTCCGCAACCGCCATGCTGGCGCGATGTTCCGCATGGAGAACTTCGCCCGCAGCCCTCTCGGCGCAGCCGCAGCGTTGAAAAAGGGTCTGGTCGGCAAGGCCCTGGATGCCGAGATCCGGCGGCTTTCCGCCTGTACCGCAAGGTTGACCGTGGAGCATGAGATCCTGCCTTCAGCAAACAATCGTTTGACACTGTCCAGCAAGAAAGATTGGCTCGGTCTCAACAAGCCGAATATCTATTACGACGTCGGCGACTATGTGCGTCAAAGCGCCAAGGAATACACCGTACCGCGACTGCAGCAGTTGGCGGCCGAACTTGGCGCCACCAAATTCCAGCTGTCCCCCGAATTTCTCAACAGCGACCACATCATGGGCGGCTGCGTCATGGGCGCCGAACCGGCGACGGCGGTGATCGATGCCGACTGTCGCGCGCACGATCACTCCAACCTGTTCTTGCCTGGTGGCGGCGCAATGCCCAGCGCGACTGCTTCGAACAGCACTCTCACCATGGCGGCGCTGGCGCTGAAGGCGGCCGACGCGATCGTCAACCAACTCAAGCACGGCTGATCATGGGCAACTCCGGTCACCACCTCGGCGCGCTGCTCACCTTTCTCGCCTCAACCGCGGCGGCCGGCCCTTGTCATGCGGCCGAGCCGGCGGATCAACCCGCTGCCGTGACCAGCCGCGGGGAGTATCTGGCGACGGCCGCTGACTGCGCGGCCTGCCACACGGCGCCACGCGGCAGGCCGTTCGCAGGCGGGCTGCCCATCGGCACACCGCTTGGCACCATCTATTCGACCAATATCACACCGTCGGCGGATTTCGGGATTGGGCGCTACACGGAGGAAGATTTTTCGCGGGCGCTCCGTCGCGGCGTTCGGCGGGATAGCGCCAACCTCTATCCTGCGATGCCATACACATCCTATGCGAAGTTCACCGAAGACGACGTGCGTGCGCTTTACGTGTACTTCACGCAGGCGGTAAAGCCCGTCGAAGAGCCGGCGCCGCCGACCCAGCTGCCGTTTCCGATGAACATACGCGCATCGATGCTGGCCTGGAACCTGCTGTTCCTGGACACAGCAGCCTTCGTGCCGGAGCCACATCAAACAGCGGAATGGAATCGGGGCGCCTATCTCGTGCAGGGCGCCGCGCACTGCAGCACCTGTCATACACCGCGTGGCTTTCTGATGCAGGAGGAATCCAGCCGCGCTTTGTCGGGCGCGCAGGTGGGGCCCTGGTACGCGCCCAACATCACGTCGGATCCGATAAGCGGCATTGGACGCTGGACCAAAGACGAACTCGCGGCGTATCTGCGCACGGGGCACGTGTCCGGAAAGGCGCAGGCGGCCGGAAGCATGGCCGAAGCGGTCCAGGACAGTTTCCAGCACCTTGCGGCCGCCGACATCGACGCCATCGCGACTTATGTCAAGAGTGTTCCCGCCGTCCACGACCCGGCCGACGACGTTTCCCGCTTCACGGCCGGAAAGATGTTCTCCGAGCTCGCAGCGTCGCGCGGACGCGACGGCATCGCGTCCGATAGCGATGCCGATCCCAGCGGCGCAGCGCTGTTTCAAGGCAATTGCAGCTCCTGCCATGCAGCCGGGGGTCAAGGCAGCAAGGACGGCTACTATCCGAGCCTGTTCACGAACTCGGCCACCGGCGCGAAGAACGCGACCAACCTGATCGCCGCGATCCTGTACGGCGTGGATCGCACCACATCGCGGGGACAGGCCTTCATGCCCGGCTTCGGCGGCCACGCGACCGATGCCAATCCACTCAGCGATCGCAACATTGTGGCGCTGGGCAACTACGTGCTCGCCCACTATGGGTCGGCCGACACCGCCATCACCGAACCACAGGTCGCCGAGGAGCGCCGGGGCGGCCCCTCCTCTCCCCTGCTCGTGCTCGCCCGCGCCGGCATGGCGGCTGCGGCGATCGTGGTGTGTCTGGCCATTGCCTTTCTGATCTTCCGAAGACGAAAGAGCGCCGCCTGATGTCAAGCGTGAGGCGACACGCGCGTGGTGCCGACGCTTGGCGAATGCCCCGGCTGTCGCTGTGGCGATCGCGGCAAGCTTTGGTCGGAACGGGCAAGCTGTGAAATCCGGGATGAAAAGCTGGCTGGTTGCAAATGGGCTGACGTCCGGTCAGAGCCGATGAAAGCCAATTGCGCTTCTGCCTGCCCGTGACATTTACCGGCCCGTTGGCTTTCTCTGTCGTTGAACTCGCGACCATTTTGCCGCCGATCGGCAGCTGGCGCGCAAGATGCGTCCGCCGTTCTAATCCAGCGTCATTCGCGCGGCGAATCGTAGATCGTTAGAACAAGCACAATGGCCATCAATGAAACGCACCGCCACTACATACGCGGAAATCCAAATCGGCGCAGCAGCACTCGGGCGGCGCCCAGCGGCGCCGGCGTAAAAGGCCCGGACGGCGCCCGGGTCATCAGGCCGACGAGACCAAGTGCGGCAATTGCGATCCAGAATGTCAGCCAGAAGCCATCGATATAGGCAAGGACATTCGACTCGCGCTGTACTAGGGCGGAGAGCGTGCCCAAAGCTCGCGCCGGCGCGGTCGCCGCACCGTGACCCACAAAGCCGTTCGAAAGCTGCTTGAGGATCCGATCGACATTGGCGCTGCCATCAGCCAGATGCTGGCCGAGAAAGTTGGAATGAATCTGCTCGCGCACGCGCAGCCAGGTGCCCATCAGCGCCACGCCGATTTCCGCGCCGCCGAGCCGCATCACCTGGATATAGGCCGCGAACGCGGTCGCCCGGGTTGGATCAGAATTGGACACCGCCAGGAGGATGATCGGCAGAAGCGTGAAAGCCTGCCCGATCGATTGCAGGACGGCGATGGTGACAAAATCGCCCAGGGCCCAATCGTGAGTCAATTGCGTCCCCAATAGGTTCGCCGCGGCAAAGGCTGACAGACCGATGATCAACACGCCGCGGGGGTCGAAGTGCCTGAGCACAAGAATCGACACCGGCACCAGCACGAACATCGGCAGGGCGCCGTAGGTCAGCAGCAGAACGCCGGTTTGTTCGGGCCGCAACTGACCGACGGTCGCGAGGAAATTCGGCACCAGCGACGAATTGGACAGGCTGGTAAGCGTGAAGAGCAGGATGACGATCAGCGAGAGCCCGACGTTACGGTTGAATAGAACGTTGACGTGGGCCCAGGGGCGGCGAACCAGCAGCTCGTTGATCACAAAGCCCGCGCACAACAGCCCGCCACCGATCAGCAGCGCCGCGACCGTGCCGGATCCCAGCCAGTCGAGACGATTGCCCTGATCGAGGCCGGCGTAAATCATCGAAACGCCGCTGCCGAGCAGCAGCATGCCACCCCAGTCGGCATCCCTGACCACCTCGCGATTGACCGGTTCGCTCGGCGTCCCGAGATAGACCATCAGACCCATCAGCGGCGCGATCACCACCCCCTGCCAGTACAGCCACTGCCATCCCAGATGATCGACGTAGAAGCCCACCAGCGAGCTGCCGGTGTCGAGCGCGAAGCCGACCCTGATCGAATAGATCGCGATCGCCGGGAGCCACCATCTGATCGGCAGATTGCGAAAGATGATCATCAGCGTCGCCGGAACGAAGGTGCCGAGCAACAGGCCGTGAACGATGCTGAGCGCAATCAGCGTGGGGTAATCGCGCACGAACGGGACCACCAGCGAGACCAGGGCGTAGACGAGGCTTGGAATGCCCAGAACGCGGCGCAGACCGAAGGCGGTCGCAAGCCACGCCACCGCAGGCGCGATGAAGATCTGCGAACCGATTGCCGACGTCGACAGCCAGGCGCCTTCGTCGAAGCCGAGCGAAAAGGCGCCGCGCAAGTCGGGCAGTCCGACCGAGGTCAGCCGGCTGTCGAAGTTTGCGAGAAATGAGCCGAGCAGCACGGCACCGACCGCGAACAACGGTCGAGGCGCGATGCCGCCGCGCGAGAACGGACCGCGGTCGGCGTCGCTACTTTCCGCCATCCGCACCCGCCTCCTCGGCGTGAATTCGGGTGACCACCGACATCCCCGGCAGCAGCCGGTCCAGCAGCGGCTGGCCTTTGTCGAACTGGATTCGAACCGGGATGCGCTGAACCACCTTGGTGAAATTACCGGTCGCGTTGTCGGGCGGCAGCAGCGCGAATTGCGACCCGCTGGCGGGCGCTATGCGTTCGACACGGCCGTGCAGGCGCTCGCCCGGAAAACCGTCGACGGTGACGTCGACGGGCTGGCCCGGCTTGACATGCGTGAGCTGAGTTTCCTTGTAGTTGGCGATCACATAGACGTTCGGGAGCGGCACCGCATCGATAAGGTTGCTGCCGATATTGACGTAGTCGCCCGGCTGAACCAGCCGCGCCCCAGTGACGCCATCGAACGGCGCCACGATCCTGGTGTAGCCGAGCTTGAGCTTCGCGGCGGCCAAATTCGCCTTGGCGGCATCGAGATCGGCCGCGCGCTGCTTCCTGGTCCCGGACAGCACTTCGAGTTGATGGCGTTGCGCGGCGATGACGGCCCGGCTGGCGCGGACGTCGGCCTGCGCGCGCGCGTGATCCGCGACCGCCTGTTCGAGCTTCTGGTGGGTGCCGGCATCGGTCTTCGACAGCGTCTCCTGCCGCTCCTTTTCTTCGCCGGTCTGAACCTCGTGCGCCTCCGCGGAGACGCGTTGCGCCTCGCCTTGCGCGATGGTCGCGTATTGCAGTTCGACTTGATTGGCTAGGTTGTCGAGCGCCGCTTGCGCGGCGGCGACGCCCGCTTCCGCCTGGGCGACCTGGGCCTGATAGTCGGCGGGGTCGATCTGGATCAGGAGATCGCCGGCCTTGATGCGCTGAAAATCCTGCACGGCGACGGTGAGAACCTCGCCGGCGACGCGGCTGGAGAGCCGTGTTGTCTCGGCCTTGACGTTGGCATCGTTCGTGGTCTGGATCACGGCGTCGCCGACCCACTCATCCCATCGCAGTGTCGCCAGCGCCACGAATCCCAGAGCCAGCAGCACGGCGAACAGCGGAATTGCGAAGCGGCCAAACACAGCGCGTGAACTGGGCGACGGCAGCGGGGCCTTGGCATTGGCTGCGGCGGGAGCGGCCGGCGAGGATGGCGCTGATCCAAGCTGATCTGTTGACGGCGCCGGGCTGATCTGATCCGTTTGACGCAAGGGCGCCCCCTCTAGAAATTTTGCCATGGGACGATTCGATATGCGAGGCGACTGCGACTTGCAAGTCATGTGGACGCAACGGCCGCGGCCTCAGGCGGCCAGTGCCGGTGCGAATCTCATCAACCTGTCGGAAGCCTCGGCAACGATTCGATCGATCAAATCGTCAGCCTTCGGAATATCGTGAGCCAGCCCTATGGTCTCGCCGAAAGTTGCGCCACCACAACGCGACATTGTTTCGATTGAGGCTAGAAATCGGGTCGAGTGACGATGTCCGCGCCCGCTCCAGCGCGCATTCCGCCGCTGTTCGGATTCCGAGCGTTCCTCGATGACCTCGAAGCGCCGCAGCAGCATGACGGCCTTCCTTCTTTGAGAATCCGAAACGCTAATGCGCCGATCCGCGCCTCTCCATTCAACGCAGGTTTCCCCGCGCCCATACGTTGGTGTTAGGAAGCGGCCACTTGGAAAGCTGGCCATCCGGCCTATCCCTCCTCTCTTGTGAAGATTGCGACATCGCGTCGGTGGTGCCCAAAGCGTCCCCCACCGCAAGGCTCACTGGCCCTACACTTGTTGGATTTGATTTCCTCGTGGCGCATCAGCAGACGTCGTCCTCTCCGCGAGTAGCCTAAACCGAAAGTTGGCCCCCTCTGGCTTGTTCGGGTCAAACCATAACCGGCCATCATGGCCCTCGATGATCGAACGGCAGATCGACAAACCCATTCCCATTCCATCCGATTTCGTGGTGAACAGCGGCTCGAATATCCGCTCGACCACCTGGGAGTTGATCCCCGTCCCCGTGTCCGACACGGATACGATAACCCCCTCGTCGTCGACCTCGGACTTCACCCGGAGGATCCGCACCCCATCCTTGGCCGCCATCGAATGGATCGCGTTCGTGACCAGGTTCAGAAGTACCTGCTGCAGCTGAATTCGATCTCCGCCAACCCGCGGTACCTGCGCATCGATCTCGGCCTGGACCACTATTCGATGCCTCTCCAGATCACCGCGTGTCAAAGCGAGGACATCCCCGATAAGACCGTTGATATCGAGCAATACCCGTTGCCCGGCATCCTTCTTGAAGCTCGCCCGAATGCTCTCGATGATTTTGCCCGCGCGAAGACTGTCATCGACGATGCGCTGTAATATCGTCTTCGCTTTATCGAGATCGGGCGTCGCGTGGTCAAGCCTGCGCAGGGCTCCGCCGGCATTAATGACTATGCTGGACAACGGCTGTTTGACTTCATGAACAATTGCCGCCGCGATGGCGTCGCCAGTCATCAATCGCACCTCCCGCTCACGACGCTGGGCATGGATCGCGCGAAACAGCCGCGCATAAAGCGTCGTTATCTCGTAAAGCAGGACAATGAGGACGATGCTGCTGGCCAGGAACGCGATCGCCCGGACGGCATACCAGCCATCGCTGAAGCGGATCGGGGCAGGATAATAGCTCAGCGGCATATCGATCGCGTAAAGGAACATCACGACCATCAGCCAAAGATCGAGCGTCGAGCGTCGTCGGATCCAGAGCACGATGAGCGCGCAAACACTAAGCGAAACGTCTGGCCCCCCGACGACATAAGGATACAACGAGCTGAAACTGAGCTTATCGAGCATAATGCGTGGCAACAAAGGCTCGCCTGCAATACAAGCAGTTGCCGCCACCGCGACAAGGACGGCCGTCAAAGCGACGCTCAGGGCGATCACTGCACGCGCCGAATCCCGCCCGGTAGCCCGCCATGATCGTTTTCGTGAATCCCCATCCTTCGACAGGCCGTAGCCGATAATGAAGGCCGGAAAGCCACTGTGCCACACAACGTAGAGACCCGCCGGACTCTGCAAACCGCCCATCAGGCTCTCGGGCCCGAGGACGCCTGGAAACGTCAGGGTATAGGGAATCAGGATCAGTGCCGTGAAGACATATCCATTCGCAATCACGAGAAGGGCCGGCGAGCGCAGAATCGAAAACTGCGCAAATAGCAGGATCGCGGTAATCGTGTCGCACACGAACATCGCCGTCGAAAAAGCCAGCACGAAGCCAGGGATCGGGTGCGGATGGTTATCCGAGAGCGCAACAATGATAAAAAAGACGGCCACAATTCCGAGCGAAAAAACAACAGCCATGCGTCTCTCCGCCTGGCTGGGCGGCAATTCCGATGGCACGAAAAACTCGTCCTCTGGAGCGATCGCGGCTGGCTTATCCATCCAAATACTCGTTGCGGGCGTTGCCACGGGCGGCACAAAGTCGCCACGACAGCTCAGTTACAGGCTGTCTGTTCGCTCCCAGTCTACCAGTGAGGTACCATAGCGACAACGAACTCGGGAGTGGGTCGGCAACCCAGGATGCCACCGTTTCGTGCTCACGGATACAATTTCAGGGCGACCACTCACGTTCCTGCTATCAGACAGCCGTGTGGCTCTTTCTGACGAGAGCCAGCTACTCGGTAACCGTCGGAACAGCGAGCAAGAATGGGACCCGCTCGCGAGCCGCCGCTCCGTAATTCAATCATGAGCTCATGGAAAGGCTTGCAGGCAGCTCGATGATAAGTCTGGCTCCGCCAAGAGCTGACTTGTTGTCGGCTCGAATGACCCCATTATGTGCTTCAATGATGGACCGGGCGATCGGCAAGCCCAAGCCCATGCCGGTCTCCTTGGTCGTAAAGAAGCTGTCGAACAGATGTGGCAGATGCTCCACATCAATGCCAGGGCCGCTGTCTTCGACGATGCAGCGCACCGTCTCGGGATCGATTTGCTGCGTGCGAATAGCAATGGTCTTGTACGCCACTTCCGACTTCGTCATGGCCTGTACCGCATTGATGACAAGGTTCACGATAACCTGCTGCAACTGAGTGCGGTCAACCATCACCTTCGGCAGATCGGACGCCAGATCGAGCGAAATTGATACACTTCTCCACTGCAACTCGTGGTGCAGGAAAACCGTGCATTCCGTGATGATTTCCGCAAACGTCGTCTCTGATTGCTTGGGGGCCCCCCGACTTGCCATGGTGCGAATACGATCGATGATATCAGCCGCACGTCGTGCATCATTGACCACACGCCTGAGGACTTGCTGTACCTTCTCGAAACTAGGATCTGGCCGGTCTAACCAGCGTAGTCCGGTCTCGCCGTTTGTCACGATGGACGCAAGTGGTTGGTTTACCTCGTGCGCGATGGACGCCGTCAACGCCCCAAGGCTTACGACCCTGCTTACATGCGCCAGTTCCGATCTGACTTTGTCGCGCCCATCTTCCGCGAGCCGACGTCGCGTAATGTCCTGCACAGCGCCGAGACATTCCAGTCGGCCACCTTCGTGGTTCACCGCACGCGCGCTCACCCAGAGATACTTGATCCGGCCATCCGGCATTCTCAGCCGTAATTGGTAATCCGGGTTGGCAAATCCCGCACGGATCCGCTCCCTGTAGCCAGTCAGCCTTGGGAGGTCATCGGGATGGGTGCGCTCACTCAGCATGTCATAGGTAACCGCCTCATGCGGCTCGAACTCCCAGATGCGCCTGAGTTGGTCTGAAAACGTGATCTCATCCGTCGCCAAATCCCACGCGAAAGTGCCGGTCAGACTTACCCTCTGACCTTCGGTGAGGTAGAATTCACTTCGCTTGAGCGCGGCTTCGGCCTGCGAACGCTCGATCGCGATACTCGCGAGCTGCGCAACATGCGCAATAATTTCCTTGTGATACGGCGACGGACTGGCTGGCTTGTGCCGGTACACGCAAATGGTGCCGATGACCGATCCTTCCTCCGAACAAATCGGGGTGCTCCAAACCGCTCTGAGCCCGTGCTCCAGCACATGGGCGCGACATGGAGCTCCCAGCCAACGGGAGTCAGATCCGATATCCTCGACGATCACCTGGGTCCTTTCGCTGATCGCCTGGCCGCGTGGAGAGTCATCGGAACCGACCGGCACTCCTTCGATTGGATCGGTGTAGCTGGCAGGAAGGGAGGGCGCGACGCCGTACTGAAATGTCCTACCGCGACCGTCGATCGGGTAGATGCCGCAGAAGCAATCGATGGCGGCCCCCTCGAAAAACCTGCATAGCGCCGCAAGGACGTCGCGAAGTGGACTGCTCGACGCGATCATCTGCAGAACCTGCTTCTCGCCGGCGAGATGGATCTCCGCACGCTTTCGGTCTTCGATATCAGTATTCAATCCGTACCACTTGACGATATTTCCGTTTCCATCGTGCAGGGGGTTCACGCGCGCGAGAAGCCAACGATATTCGCCGTCGGCTCTACGAAACCGCGCTTCTGCCTCCCCCGCTCTGCCGGAAGTCAACACGGCGCGCCAAACCGCCGCAAGCCCATCGAGATCGTCCGGATGAACCGCTGCCGTCCAGCCCCAGTTTAGTACCTGCTCTCGGGACAGCCCCACATAGTCGATATAATGTTGATTTACGAATTCGATTGAACCGTCGATATGAGTCGACCACACCAGTGCCGGGATTGTGTCAATGATAAGCTGGAGATTTCGCTCGCTTGCCGAGAGCGCCTTCTCCGCTTTCGCGAGATCGCCGTAGAGAAAGGTATTTTCGAGAGAGATCGCGGCTTGCAAAGCCAGCAGCTTCAATATCGCGATTCGACTCGGCGTGAAGACGCGAGGGGTGAGATTGTTCTCGAGGTAGAGCACGCCGATCAGTCTCGTTTCGTTGAGCAGCGGCAGGCATAGGACAGACCTTGCCTTGCGATCAAGTACGTACGAATCCGCGGAATATGCCGGGTGAGTTGAGGCGTCGTCGAGAATCACGATTTCCCGGGCTCGCACGACAAATTGGATCATCGGATCTGGAAGTGCTGCCGCAGGCGCGTCTTGTCGGCGAACGGCGATGCCATTCCCGCTGGTGATCGCCTCCGCTTCCTGCCGCAGCTCATTCCCGCGCGACAAAAGCAGTACGCCACGCTCGGCACCCGCGTGCTCGATCGCGAGGCGCATGAGCGTATCGATCAGCCTCTCCAGCACCATTTCGCCCGACAGCGCCTGCGAGACCTTGACCACAGTCGCGAGGTCGAGGTGCTCGATCTGGGTTGCGATCGTCGCGGCGGCTGGGTGCGCCGGCTCGGTCTCCCGCAGACCGGGATGAAGCGCTTCCAGCTGGTGCACCTTCCCCTCGGCGCCCCACCGTCGATAGCAAGACCGGGCCTCCCGCAGATAGGCATGCGCGATCGTCTCAAAGCCGCGGGATGCGTGGAAGCGCGCTGCGAGCTCATTGGCGATCGCTTCATTGTTGACGAAGCCATTGGTGCGGGCCGATTGAATCGCGCGCTCGTACAACCGCTCAGCCTCGAGTTCGCGGCCCTCGATACGCGCGACCTCGGCGCCCACAAGTGCGGCTCGGTTCTCGAAATTCTCGGGACATCGTAGCGCCCAGGCTGCAAGCTGTCCGTGGTGGGCTTCCAATGCGATAAAAAGTTCGGGGCGCTCGTCATCCGACGTGTCGTGGTATTGGCCAGCCCGCGCCAGCGCGCCATAGAAATGGAAGTCGGCCAGCACAAGGAATCCGGGCACTGTCCACAACAGTGTTTGCGCGTTTAATATTGCGGTGACAGCGGATGGGTTGTCTATGGCGCAAAAGTGGCCCTGCAGTTTGCGGATCCAATACCAACAGGCCGGCATCGCAACTCCCGGATCCGCCTCGAGATGCCGCTCGAACTGGCCTTCGTCGAATCCATCGTTGTTGAACGACGATAAGTCGGCCGTTAGCCCTCTAAGCGCTCGGATAAGGCCGAGTTGCCCGAGGATCAAGTCGGCGCCGGTGCCGAATTTGGCCTTCTGAACGAAAGCCAATCCGATCTCCGCTTCTCGCTGTACGTCGCTCAGAAGGCTTCCCGCGGCGAGATGGGCCGAAATCATGTTGGCGTAGCTATACGCCACAAAGGTGAGGTCTCCGGTTTCCTGTGCCGCATCGAAAGCGCGACGCAGCAAGTCGACGTTGGTACGCAAGTGCCTGGTCCAGGGATTGATGGCGTTCCCGAAGTTCAAGTAGACGCGGGCCTTGAATCGATCGAGCCCGCCTTGCTCGACCAGATCGACGCCGAGCTTGCCGAAGCGGAATCCCGCGTCATAGTTACCGAACCTCGATTGCAGGATCATGCCCAGAAAAACGTAGGCAAAGCAGGAGCCGTCGCCATTGCCGTGCTCAAAACTGAGGTTCGCCATTCGACCGATAACGAGAGCAAGCAAATTCCCGTCGATGAAATTGGCTGGCGCGTGAACTGATGTGAGCACATCGAGCGTAGCGCGGCGGTCCCGATCGGTCATCGGCGGCAAATTGATGAGGTCCTCGACCGAGCGGCCACGGAGCAATTGCCAAATCCGCTCGTATTCCTGCCGCACCGCGTCGTCGGTCGGATGGAGCGACCACTTGATGCCGACATCTTCGAGGTATTTCAGCCCGATCTCGACGGCGCGGTCAGCCTGGTCCAAGTTCGTGAACAGATCCACTCTCAAGCACGTGACGGCAGCGCTATCGGCGAGGCTTCGGGCCCGGCGGGAAAGCATAACCAGGCGTTCTTCTGCCGACCCCAGGTCGCCGGTGACGTACTCGCACTCGGCTCGCTGGAGAGCCAACGCAAAGGTGAGCGCGTAGCGACGCTCCCAACTTTCCTCAGACAGCAGTGCGGCGCCGGCGGCAAAATACATCAATGCCGACGCATAGGCTGTCGAGCTCTTGGCTCGCCTGCCTGCCAGCAGATTGAACTCAGCGAGCTGTTCGCGTTCCTCCAGCGGATAAATCAGGTCAGCGCCGCGGTTGAGCTGATTGACTATCTCGAAGATGCCATCCTCAAGGGCATCCGACGCTGTTTGCGACAACATCAAGCGCCCGACGCGAAGATGTGAGGCGGCTCGCGCATGCGTTGGTATCAACGCGTAAGCTGCCTCCCGGACGCGGTCATGAGCGAACGCGTAGCCATCATTCAGGCGAACGACAAACCCGGCGTGGACGGCCTCCCAAAGTTCTGCATTGGTCTCCTCCTTCGACGTCCCGCGCGCCATCGCCAAAGTGACGGTGTCGGCCACGTTTCCCAGGCAAGCGAACTGCTTCAGGACTTCCTGGGTGAGAATGGGTAGACGGTTCAGTTTTCCCACAAGGAAGTCCACCACGTTGTCGGTGAAGCCCTTGGCATCGATGCGGCTCAGATCCCAGCACCATCGCGCATCGGCGTAATCGAACGCGATGAGTGCCTCATCGACCAGCGTAGTGATGAACTGAACGACAAAGAACGGATTGCCCGCGGTCTTCTCAAGGACTCGCGCTGCCAGCGGCCCCGCTCGATCCGAAGCGCAATGGAATGACTCCATGACGAGCCGGGTCAAATCTTCTGTCCGCAAGGGAGCGAGGAGGATGTGCCGAGCCTTCCTTCCGCTTTGGCGGATGGCTTCAAGCTTGTGCATCAGCGGATGGGCAGGGCCTACCTCGTTGTCTCGATAGGCACCGATCAGCAACAGGTGACTCACATCTGGCTGCGTGAGCAAATTCTCGATCAAGTCGAGCGTAGCGGCGTCGAGCCATTGTAAATCGTCGAGAAACAATGCGAGAGGATGTTCCGGTCGCGCGAATACGCTGATGAACCGACGAAATACGAGTTGGAAGCGAACCTTCGCTTCCAACGGCGGCAATTCCGGAACGGCTGGCTGTTCTCCGATGATGAGCTTCAGTTCCGGGACGAGCTCCGAAATAAGTAGACCGTTCGGACCTAACGCCCGAATGAGGTTGTCGCGCCACTTGCTCAGCTCAGGCTCGGTCTGGCTGAGAAGTTGACGGATGATCCCCTGAAAGGCTTGCGCCAACGTGGCGTAAGGTATGTCGCGCTTGTACTGGTCGAACTTGCCAGATGCAAAAAGCCCCTGTGGCAGAACGAGTACCTTGTGCAGCTCGTTCACTACAGCGGACTTGCCGATGCCGGAATAGCCGGAGACCAATACCAATTCCGGCTCACCATTCGCCAAGACGCCATTGAAAGCAACGAGCAGGGTATCGATGTCGCGCTCACGCCCGTATAATTTCTCGGGGATGAGGAGCCGACCGGGGATATCATGTTCACCGAGGGGAAATGGGTCGACCCGGTGCAGCGTCTCCAAGTCCACCAGGCAGCGCTGAAGATCTTGTTGCAATCCAGCTGCTGTTTGGTAGCGATCCTCTGCCGCTTTCGCAAGCAGCTTGGCGATGATCAAGGATATTGCAAGCGGCACCTCCGGCACCAGGCTAGTTGGGAAGGCCGGTTGTCGCGCAATGTGGCAATGAATCCATTCCATTGCATCGACAGCGTCGAACGGCAGGCTTCCCGTCAGCATTTGGTAGAAGGTGACACCCAGCGCGTAGAGATCGCTACGCGAGTCAATCGATCGATTCATCCTGCCCGTTTGCTCCGGGGCCATGTAGGCAAGTGTCCCGGCGATGAACTGCGGTGGTCCGGGTGCCTGTCGTTCGCGCGGGACGCGCGACGCTATTCCAAAGCCAGTGAGCCGGATCGCTCCGTCGCGGCTGTTCACCAGAATATTGGCAGGCTTTATGTCCTTGTGGACCAGACCTCGCTGGTGCATCTTGCTGACAGCTGAAGTGATTCCGATAGCAAGGCGCAGGAAGCTCTCGATCCCCATCGGCGCATCCAGAAGCCGGCCGAGCACCTCTCCTCCGGGGTCTTCGAATATCAGGATGGTTTGGCCTTGTTCCTGCTCGAGCTCCCGTGGCCGGAGGGCCCAATTGGGGTCGAGGTATTCCGTGAGTTCGTATTCGCGAGTAAGTCTGTTCAAGCTGTTGGGGGTCACGCGCTCAGAAGCGGCGAGCACAGTGATCGATGTACCCGAGTCGCCATCGATACCCTGGCGCCGGATCCTGCGCAAAACAATGTCGCTCTCCCGCGACAGCACTTGGACCGCGCCACTATCTTCGGCCGCGTTGAACCACACCGTCTCGCTCGCTCGTCTTGAGAATTTGCTCTCTGCTTCTTGGCCAGCGTTTGATGCGAAATTCAAAATACCCCGTATCAGCACCGCCGCATCATCACGGCGGGTGGAAGGTATCATACAGCGGGCGAGCCGCAATTCCCAAAACTGCAGGCAATCAACGCTCGTTTTAATCAAAGTTGACGTTTCAGCCCTTCACCGCTCCTTCGATGCAGCCGATCAAGTCGTCTATTTCAAATGGCTTTCTGAGCAGGCACGCTGCACCCGCGACGGCCGCCTTGGCCTCCAAGTTCGAGTCTGAACGCGCCGTGATCAAAACGACGGGGATCGTCGAACCCCGAGCAGCGAGGTATTTCATCAGGTCCAACCCGCTCATACCGGGCATATGAATGTCCGTAACAATGCAATTGAATGACGCGCCCCCGATCGCGCGGACATAGTGCTCCGCGGAGGCGTATCCGTCGGATCCATACCCGAGAGATGATAGCGATTCGACGAGCGCTACTCGGAATGACTCGTCATCGTCGATGACTGCGATTTCGAGATGTTTTGGCACACAGCATCCATGTCCCCGAATTGAACCAAAGAAGCGGGGAAGCACAACGTTCGCATGCACCCGCGATGCTCAGGAATTATACAAGGGTGTTATAGTCGACCGTCCATGAGGCAGGTACGCTCGGCAGCTCAGAAATTGGGCGCCGTCTTCAGCCCGAGTACAAGGACGTTCCTGTTTTGGCTCGTCCGGCCGGGGTTGATCAGATCCGGGGTCGCTCTTTACGTCGGCGAGTCCGGGCCGCCAGCATCATACCATAAGCTGATCAACGACACCGAAACGTAGGATGGAAAGACCCCGTCGACCGGCCTTTGATGCAAGCGTGTCATTGAATGCCAACAGGGGGACAACATGAGAACGACCGAAGGCCTCGTCGTCACGCCGAACATGCAGGATCGAAGGCCGAAAACCCTCGTCGCGCAGGAATTTCAAACAACGATTGTAGGTATGCTGGGCCACGACCTCCGACAATCCTTGCAGGTCATTCAGGGGACCTACGGGCTGCTGCGCTCGCGCCTGGAGCAAATGCCGCAGCAGGCATGGCTGGACCGAGGAGAACGGGCCGTCACAAAGCTGACCGAACAGCTCAATTGTCTGGTGGATGCGTTTTACCTAGCCGAACGCACCGATGCGTTGGAGGTCTCCCCCGTCGAACTTGGGCCTCTGTTCTGGCGGCTCCGACACGAAAATGAAGATGCCGCTATTCAAAGGGGTATCGATCTTCGCGCGGTTCCAACGAATGCCCATGTAATGAGCAATCCGGTGCTGCTCGGTTGCATCCTCCGCAATCTGTTGACCAATGCCATAAGATACACGGAGCCCGGAGGGCGCATTTTGATCGGCTGCCGCCACAAGGGGCCCGAAATCAGGGTCGATGTATACGACACGGGCATCGGCATTCCGGAACACCAATTGCCTCGAATCTTCGAATCATTCACGCGCCTGGCGCCCGAACGCAGCAACGGCCTGGGCATCGGGCTCTCGATCGTCCGTCGTGCACTCGAGGTGCTTGACCACCGGATCGAGGTCCGATCGGTTGTGGGGGAAGGATCCCTATTCTCGATCTACGCGCCCGTTGCAGCGGCAAGCGCAAGCTAAGGCGCCGTCACAATTGGATTTCTTGACGGTTGCAGGGAGAGCAGGCCCCTCCGACCTATACGTAGGTGTGATCCCCTGTCCGTTGCCGTTCATGCTAACAAGTTTCGCAAAACTACGGTGTATATCAAACGGCATGCAGTACGCCACCAACGAGAAGCCCCTCGTGCACGTCGTCGACGACGATGCGTCAATGCGCAGCGCGTTGGAGGGTCTTTTTGAATCGGTTGGACTTCAGACCCAAACCTATGCCACGGCGAAAGACTTCCTTTCGATAAACGTCTCGGACCGACCTGGCTGCATTGTCCTTGATGTCAGACTGCCCGACATGAACGGCCTCGAGTTTCAGAACCGGCTGGTCCAGATCGGCGTTGGAATTCCGGTGGTGATGATGACCGGATACGGAGACATTCCAATGTCGGTCCACGCGATGAAGCATGGCGCCGTCGACTTCCTTCCCAAGCCGTTTCGCGATCAGGACATGCTTGATGCCGTCCTCGCCGCCATCGAGCGTGATCGACAACGACGGATCGTCGAGAACGACGATTCGCGGCTGAAGGAGCGTTTCGAAACGCTATCGCCGCGCGAACGGGAAGTGATGCTGCTGGTCACGGCCGGCAAGATGAACAAGCAAGCGGCCGGCGATCTCGGGATTAGCGAAATCACCGTCAAAATCCATCGCGGCGCGGCCATGCACAAAATGGGGGCGCGAACCTATGCCGAGCTGGTTCGGATGGCCGACGCTCTCAAACCGAGCCTCGGGAAACTTGGACGATAGCGGTCGGCTCGAAAGCGAGGCTTGCGAGTGGGGCCAACTTCTCGGTTCAGCGCCAACGGAATGGGTGGCCTCGAGATTTTGTCGGAGGATAGTGGACTCGTCTTCTGCAGGGGGTGGCGTGAGGGCGCAGGAGGTGGGCGTAAGGATGTACTGATCGTACTCCCAGCCTCGGAATCGCCAGCGCCGACCACTCTCGGTGGCCTTGCCCACCAATACTCTTTCAAAGATGAGCTGGACAGCAGGTGGGCGGTGCGGCCGCTCGAGGTTGTGCGAGATCGTGGCCGGACCATTTTGGTACTCGAAGATCCCGGCGGTGAGCTACTGAACGGGCTCCTCGGCGTACCAATGGATGTTGGGCGTTTCCTGCGCATCGCTGTCGGCGTTGCCGCAGCCCTTAGCGGGGTGCACCGGCACGGCCTCATTCATAAGGACATCAAGCCTGCCAATATTCTGGTGAAGGGTGCTGCCGGAGAAGAGATACGGCTGACCGGTTTCGGCGTCGCCTCCCGATTGCCTCGCGAACGTCAGGCACCCGATCCTCCCGAGGTCGTTGCCGGAACGCTGGCCTATATGGCGCCCGAGCAGACAGGAGCGAACACGCCGGCGGAGTGGCTCGAGGAAGCCGTCTTCGGGATCGTCAATCTGCTCGACCGCGGCGCCGGCGTAATTACTTCGGACGAGGAGCGGAAGCAGCTGGCCGAACTCAAGTCGAGGGATTTAGGATGAACCCCGGCGACAGGCAGCAGCTGATCGAATCAGTCTTCGCCGGCAGCGGCGAGATGGCCGCGCGCATGCGCGAGCTCGACTGGTCGGCAACGCCGCTCGGCCCGGTGGAGCAATGGCCGCAAGCTCTGCGAACCTGCGTGCGCATTATGCTGGCCTCGGCCTATCCGATGAACATCTGTTGGGGGCCAGACTACGCATCGTTATACAACGACGGGTATGCGAAGCTGGCTGGAACAAGGCACCCTGGGGCGCTGGGTCGTCGCGTTTTCGACGTCTTTCCCGAGCTGCGGCATTTGATAGGGCCCCTCTTCGAAGGGGTAATGCGGACTCGAAAGGCCGACTTGCTTAGCGACTTTCTACTGCCTTATAAGCGCAGCAACTACCTCGAAGAGGTCTACGTCGCGTTTTCGGCTAACCCGGTTCCGGATGACGATGGTCGCGTAGGCGGCGTGTTGGCCATCGTGCTGGAGACGACGGAACGGGTGCTCGAAGATCGACGACGGCATTTGCTTCGCGACCTGGCATCGCGAACAGCGGGAGCACGAACCGAAAAAGAAGTGTGGCGCGTCAGCGCGGAGACACTCGGCGAAAACTGCCTGAGCCTTCCCTTCGCATTTCTCTATGAGTATCGGCCTTCCGAGCGTCAAGCGTACCTGGCAGGCGCGAGCATGGAAACCGGCGAAGCGCTGCGTCCGCCGGTCATCGACTGCCTCACGAAGAACCTTTGGCAATTCGACCCTGCACTGACAAGGGATGGGGTTCTGGTCGAACTAGCGAGTCGGGCTTCGGGCGTGCCGGTGCCGAATTGGCCGGACCATCCCAGGCAAGCATGCGTGGTGCCGATCAGGCTGGGAGAATACAGCGAGGCGCTCGGATTCCTCGTCGCGGGAATCCATCCCGGTAGAGCCTTTGACGACGCGTACCGCCAATTCGTAACTCAGATCGCCGACCAGATCACGATTGGGCTGGCCAGTGCACGCGCATTTGAACAGGAGCACCAGACGGAACGCGAAAAACTGCGCGCCAGCGAGCAGAGATTGGCGGAGACCAGTCGCCTTTACCGTGAACAGCAGCGCGCCGCAACAGAGTTGCAAATCCAAGTCGATCTACTGCAGCAACTTCCAGTCGCTACCTGGACGCTCAAGCCTGATGGAACACCGGATTTCGTGAATCGGGTTTGGCTTGAGTTCGCCGGACAAACTCTCGATTTCGTCCGGTCTAATCCTGAGGCCTGGATGAACGCGGTACACCCTGATGATCGGGAGAGAGTAATCAAGAACTTCTGGGAGGGCGTGAGTTCGGGAGGCGGATTTGTGTTTGAAAACAGGTCTCTCCGCGCTCAGGACGAGACCTATCGCTGGCATCTTCAGCAGGCCGTGCCCTTGCGCGATGCAGATGGAAAAATTCTCAAATTTGTTGGTACGACGACCGACATTGATGACCAGAAGCGGGTCGAAGAGTCTATGGCTGCACTCGACCGTGCCAAGACAACGTTTTTCAGCAACGTCAGCCACGAGTTCCGAACGCCACTGACGCTGATGCTCGGTCCGCTTGAGGAAATTCAGAAGGAAGCGAGGGAGCAGCTGAGTCCCGAACGTCATGAGCTTCTGGCCACGGTGCACCGCAACGGGCTCAGATTGCTCAAGCTCGTCAACGCTCTTCTGGACTTCTCCCGGATTGAGGCTGGACGCCTGCAGGCCTCGTATCAGCCGACTGACCTGGTCACATTCACCTCTGAAATCGCAAGCGCGTTCGATTCGGCGATGAAGAGCGCCGGGCTTCGTTTCTCAGTCGAGTGCCTGCCAATCGCCGATCCGGTGTATGTTGATCGCGACATGTGGGAGAAGATTGTTTTAAATCTGCTCTCCAATGCTTACAAATTCACGTTCGCGGGCGAGGTTGCTATCGCATTGAAGCCTGCAGCCCGCGCAGTGGAGTTGCAGATCCGCGACACGGGCGTGGGAATACCCGGGGAACATCTCGACCACGTCTTCGAGCGTTTTCACCGCATCGAGAGCACCCAGGCCAGGACACACGAAGGCACAGGGATCGGACTGGCGCTGGTTGAGGAACTTGTGAAACTGCACGGCGGCAGTGTGCGCGTTGAGAGCACCGTTGGCGCAGGCAGCACATTCACCGTGACGATTCCGAGCGGCAAGGACCATCTGCCGGCGGAGCGCATTCGGGCCGCGCACACACTCGCCTCCACCAAAATTTGGGCCGAGGCTTATGTCGAAGAGGCCCGGCATTGGACCGCGGACGAAACGGGTGGTGTGGCCGCCGATGCAGCGATGCCTGCCAAACGGCCATCGCTTGCTTCCCCGCCGCTGCCCAAGCCGGCGGAGAAACGCGAACTCATCGTCGTGGCCGATGACAATGCGGACATGCGCCAGTACCTCGCACGCTTGCTGAGCGAGCGATATGAGGTGCACGCGGCTGTGGATGGCCGCCAGGCATTGGAAGCAACGCGGCAGCTGCGCCCCGCTCTTGTGCTGGCGGACGTCATGATGCCGCATCTCGATGGATTCGGTTTGTTGCGCGCGATTCGCGATGATTCAGCTCTCGCCGGCACGCCAGTCATCCTGCTTTCGGCGCGGGCGGGCGAAGAGTCGCGCGTGGAAGGGCTCGAGGCCGACGCCGACGACTACCTCATCAAGCCGTTTGCGGCGCGCGAATTGCTGGCGCGCGTGGCTGTGCATGTCAAAATGGCCAATCTTCGCCGCGAAACTGCGGAACGCGAAGAACGATTGCGCAGCGAGGCGGAACTCGAACGCGAGAAACTGCGCGCCAGCGAAGAGCGGTTGGCGGAGACGAGCCGTCTCTACGGTGAACTGCTGCGGGCCGATGCCGAATTACAGCTACAAGGTGATCTGCTTCAGCAACTCCCTGTATCCGCCTGGACGCTCAAGCCTGATGGGACGCCGGATTACGTGAATCGCGTTTGGCTTGAGTTCGCCGGTCAGTCACTCGATTTCGTCCGGTCGCATCCCGAGGCCTGGATGACCGCGATCCATCCCGAAGATCGGGAGATGGCAGCCAGAACCTTTTGGAAGGGCGTGCGCTCGGGACAAGGGTTTGCATTTGAAACCCGGTCTCTCCGCGCTCAGGACGGCGTCTATCGCCGGCACCTCAATCAGGCCGTGGTCCTTCGCGATGCGGAAGGAAAAGTCCTCAGATTTGTCGGTACGACGACCGACATCGACGACCAGAAGCGGGCCGAAGAGGCTTTGCGCCAAGCGGTGGCGGAGTTGGCCCACGCGAACCGCATCGCCACAATGGGTCAACTCACGGCCTCCATTGGCCACGAAGTGAACCAACCGATCGCTGCCCTGCTCACGAATGCCGAAACGGCCGTGCGTTGGCTCGCTCGTCAGCCGCCAGATTTTGAAAAGATCGGGCAGTCGATCCACCGCATTGTCAAAGACGGCAAGCGGGCCGCCGGTATTTTGAGCCGGATTCGCGATTTCTCCAAAAAGGCGCCCGCGCGGAGGGAAGGGCTGGAAATCAACGAGGCAATTTTAGAGATTATAGCGCTGGCCCGTGTCCCGATGTCTGAGAACGGTGTTTTAGCGAAGATGCAACTGGCCGAAGGGCTTCCGCACATTTTGGGAGACAAAGTCCAATTGCAGCAGGTAATGCTGAACTTGATCATGAATGCCATCGAAGCGATGAGCGAGGTCAGGGAAGGATCGCGCGAGTTGCTGATCAGCACGAGTGCGGCCGAGTCGGACGGCGTGCTTGTAGCGGTGAGCGATTCGGGTCCGGGATTGCCTCCGGCGAGCCCCGCGCGCATTTTCGAGGCCTTCTACACGACCAAGGCCAGCGGCCTGGGCATGGGGTTGTCGATCTGCCGCTCGATCGTCGAAGCGCATGGCGGCCGGCTCTGGGCAACGCCGAACCAACGTCGCGGCGCTGTCTTTTGCATGATGCTGCCGATCGGGGAAAAATCACTTGAGAACCTAGAATCATCTGAGGCCTAGTCTCGCTAAAAAGGCGAACGCGACTGGCCGCACCCTGGCATCGCCCGCAAACCGAAACCGACTCAAGCCTGCTGATGGCGCGGATCGTCGTGCAGGTCGTGATATTCGAGGCCAAGAAGGCCGATCGCTGCCACCTGCGTGACGTATTCGCCGGACTTCGCCCAGTGGAAATGCCAGGTTTCGCCCGGCAGAACGACGACGCTTCCCGGCGGATAGGCTTTCACCTTGTCGCCGTCGAAGGTCTCACCGAGCCCGATGTAGAAAACACCTGACATAACCGTGTAGATTCGATCTTCCGGGTGCTTGTGCGGCATCAGCTTCGCGTCGCCCGGCAACTTGACTCTGACCACATAAGGACCGGGTTCCGCGGGGTGGCCGACCATGATCCCCAGGCGCGCACCAGCCGGAAACGCCGGGAACGGCTTCCAGTCGATGTCCTCGGGCAGGATCGCCTTGAAATTGGCCTGATCAGGCTGATGTTTGAGGATCATCGGCGCTCTCCTTTTCGTGACGATCGAAAGTTTGCGGTCACTGAATCAATTTCGCGTCCAGTGTGATCGTCGCATTGAGAACCTTGGACACCGGACAGCTCTTCTCCGCCTCGCCTGCGAGGCGAGCAAACGCCGCGTCGTCCAGATTTGGCACCCTGCCGCACAGGGTCAGTGCGGATCGACTGATGCGGAACCCCTTACCGTCCGCCTCGAGCGTCACCGCTGCGTCGGTGCTGAGTGCCGTCGGCGTGAAGCCGGCGCTCTGCAGCACGAATGCCAACGACATCGTGAAGCACCCGGCATGTGCGGCCGCGATCAGCTCTTCCGGGTCGGTGCCCTTTTCATTCTCGAAACGGGTTTTGAACGAATACGGCGCTTCCGCGAGCACGCCGGACTCGCTGGAGAGATTACCGTTTCCTGCCCGCCCGGTGCCGTGCCAAATCGCTGTTGCTTTGCGGATCATCTAACTACCTCCTGAAACCAGATGGATCTTGCTCAGTCACCGAGTTGACCGACATGGAAGCCGAGCCGATTTTCGACGTCTCCGGCGCGATGGAAGCCACGCTCCATCAGCGTCTTGATTCGCTTCTGGCTCGCGGGACGTCCCAGAGAGGCTAAGAACGCGTCCCACTCAGGCCGAATTTCCAGATCCGCCGGTAGGCTTGCGACGTCGACGAGACGCTTGGTCTCGGCGATCGCCTCCTTGTCGAACGACGCAATGCGCATGGCGAGCGCTTCGACGAACCCGTCGAGTTCGGCGTCCGGCAGCGACCGGTTGACATAGCCGTACCGTTCGGCGAGGTCGCCGGGGATATCATCGGCGCCGAGCAAGACTTCGAGCGCGCGACCTCTGCCCATCAGACGCGGCAATCGCGCCATCGGCCCGCCGCCAGGTACCAAGCCGGCGCCGACTTCCCATTGCGACAGGATGGCCTTCTCGCGACTCGCGAAACGCATGTCGCTGGCCAGCGCAAGCTCACTGCCGACCCCTGTCGCGCGGCCGCGGATCGAGGCGATGGATACGACCGGCGCGCGGCTGAGGCGCACCAGCATGTCGGGAAGCGCCTGGAGCCCGGTCGGGCCCGGCGGGATGCTCAGCGAATCTTCGAGTGGCGCGAGAAAGTCGTAATGCGTGATGAAGAAGCCATCGACGGCACTGTCGAATACGACGACCTTGACCTCCGGATCGGTCTCGATCGTGGTGATGACGTCGTTGAGTAGAGGAAGATGCTTCGGGCCGAAGATGTTCACCGGCGGCATGTCGAAGGTGACACGCCAGTATGACGGCAGACGCCGCTCCAGTTGGATTTGCTCAGTCGTAAAAGTTCGTTGGGGACGGTTCATGATATGCACTCCTGTTTGGAGAAAGGGACACGCGCTTACGCACGAGTCGATTCGACTCAGATCGACTGACGTAGCGGCTTGAAGGCCGTACGCATCTCGGCGCAGAACAGCTCGGGCTGTTCCCAGGCTGCGAAGTGCCCGCCCTTGTCGAGCTTGTTGTAATGGATGAGTTTGGGATACGCCCGCTCTGCCCAGCTTCTCGGGGCCGCATAGATTTCGTCGGGGAAGGCGCTCACAGCGACGGGAATCGTCACACCCCTGACGTCGAAGAAGCCTCCTCCGGTTGAAATCTGTGTGGCGTCCCAGTAGAGACGCGCTGAGGAGATCGCGGTGTTGGTCAGCCAGTAGAGCGTGACGTTGTCGAGGACGTCGTCCCGGGTTAGCCCCTCGGTCTTCCCATCGAAGACGCGCGAGATCATGCCGTAGCTGCGGATGTCGTGATCCAGCATCCACGCGGCGAGGCCGACCGGCGAATCCGCGATTCCATAAAGCGTCTGTGGCCGGTTCGACATTTCCTGGGCGTAGGCCAGGCCGTGCTTGTAGAAATCATCGAGCTGGTCCCACGCATGTTTTTCAGCGGCGGAGAGCCCGGCGGGCGGCGGGCCGCCGACCGAAAGTGCTTTTGAAACATCAGCTGGAACGGTGGCCGCCATATTGGTGTGAATGCCGAGCAGTCCCGGCGGCTGCTGCAACGCCATCACTTCGGAGACGGCATTGCCCCAATCCCCGCCCTGCGCCACGTACCGTGTGTAGCCCAGGCGTTGCATCAACGTCGCCCACGCACGCGCAATGCTGACGGGGGTCCACCCGGGCGCAGTAGGCTTGCCCGAAAAGCCGTGGCCCGGTAGCGAGGGGATCACCAGATGGAACGCGTCCGATGCACTCGCGCCGTGCGCCGTGGGATTGGTCAGTGGATCGATAATCTTCATCTGCTCGATGATCGAGCCGGGCCAGCCGTGGGTCACGATCATCGGCAGCGCATTTTCATGTTTCGACCGAACGTGAATAAAATGAATGTCGAGCCCGTCGATCTCGGTGACGAACTGCGGCAGGGCCTTGAGGCGCGCTTCCACCCTCCGCCAGTCGTAATCCGTCCGCCAATACTGCGTGAGTTGCTGAATAGTCCTCAGCTGCACGCCCTGGGACGAATCGGCGACCGTTTCGCGGTCCGGCCAGCGGGTCATCATCAAGCGTTCGCGCAAGCTGACGAGCCCTTCCTTGGGGATTTCGATGTGGAAGGGACGAATGGCGTCGCTTTCTGCTGCCGGCGCCTGACGCGTAGAGATCAGGCTGGCGGCACTTGCGGACGCGATGCCCATCGCGGCCGCGGTGAGGAACTGGCGGCGATCCTGGTAGCTCTCGAAGTCCGCGGTCGCCTGGCTCGGGGGGTAAGGGAAATGTACCATGTCACTTGCTCCTGATGCAGATTGAGGGATCAGATCTTGCTGACGTCGATCACCGCTTGTGCGAAGGCCTCCGGGGCCTCCTGCGGCAGATTGTGACCGATGCCGCCCATCACGAGGCGATGCAGATATTTGCCGGAGAATTTTTTGGCGTAAGCGGCCGGATCCGGATGCGGCGCGCCGTTTTCGTCGCCTTCGAGGGTGATGGCCGGCACGCTGATCTGCGGCGCGGCGGCCAATGTCGCTTCAAGCTGGTCCAGGCCTGGATCGCCTTGGGCCAATCCGAGCCGCCATCGATAATTGTGGATCACGATATCGACGTGATCCGGATTGTCGAAAGCCGCCGCGCTGCGCGCGAATGTCGCGTCGCTGAACTGCCACTTAGGAGATGCCAGCTTCCAGATCAACTCGGCGAACTCGCGCCGGTATTTATCGTACCCCTCGCGACCGCGTTCCGTCGCAAAATAGTATTGGTACCACCACTGCAGCTCGGCCTTCGGAGGCAGCGGCATCTTCCCCGCTTCCTGACTTCCAATGAGGTAGCCGCTCACGGACACGAGGCCCTTGACGCGATCCGGCCAAAGTGCGGCAACGATATCGGCGGTGCGGGCCCCCCAATCGAAGCCGGCGACGGTCGCCTTCTTGATATTGAGTGCGTCCATCAAGGCAATCGTGTCGACGGCCAAGGCAGACGGCTGACCCGTCCTGGGCGTTTCTTTCGAAAGGAAGCTCGTCGGGCCGTAACCCCGTACATAGGGCACGATGACGTGGAAACCCGCCGATGCCAGGCGCGGAGTGACCTCATCGAAGCTATGAATGTCGTAGGGCCAGCCATGCAACAGGATGACCGCCGGTCCGTCGATCGGGCCCGCTTCAACGTATCCGACGTCGAGCACCCCGGCATCAATCTGCTTCAAGGACGTAAACGAACCAGTTCCCTCGGATTGGGCCAACTGGATGGGTCCGTCTAGGACCAGCCCCGCGTTGGCAACTTGAAGCGGCGCCAGTTGCGTTGTCGCCAACGCGCCGGCAGCGACCTCAAGAAACCGCCGTCGACCGAGGATACCGTTTTTCCCAATCATGTCCGTTACCCTGTCATTTGGCCCGCTCCGATCGCGGCATTGGCGTGAGGCACGAGCGGCGTTAGGCGGATCATGTCCGTCCACTCTCGTCTGAACCATTCAACGTTGGGAAGATTCCGCTAACATCAACGTATGAGTGATTGGCGCTCAATGTATGAGTGAGCACCGCGCCGTCAGTCCGCTAAAAGCAGATCGTTCGTTCTCGCGAATCTCCGAGATCACCTCGGCAACAAGCTGCGAAGGGACGAGATGCGCCCGAGCATCCTTCGGTGCGAAGTAGTGCTTCATTCAATGACCGCAAACCAAGGAGACAGTCATGAAGGTCCTGATGGTTATCACATCACACGACCAACTGGGTAACACCGGAAAAAAGACGGGCTTCTGGCTCGAAGAACTCGCCGCTCCCTACTACGTTTTCAAGGACGCCGGCGTCGAGGTAACACTCGCATCTCCGAAGGGCGGCCGGCCGCCGCTTGACCCCAAGAGCAATGAACCGGAAAACCGCACCGAGCTGACGCTCCGGTTCGAACAGGACGAGGACGCGGAAGCTGATCTCGACAAGACCGTTCGCCTTGACAGCGTCAGGCAGGAAGACTTCGACACCGTCTTTTACCCGGGCGGACACGGGCCGATGTGGGATCTCGCCGAAGACAAGAACTCCATCAAACTGATCGAGTCCTTCATTGCGGCCGGCAAAACAATCGCTGTCGTATGTCATTCCACAGGGGCACTGCGTCATGTGAAGACGCCGGACGGCAAGCTTCTGGTGCAGGACAAAGAAGTTACCGGCTTCACCAATGGCGAGGAAGAAGGGGTCGGCCTCACCAAGATCGTTCCCTTCCTTGTCGAAGACGAGATGTTGAAGCTGGGCGCGATCTTTTCGAAGAAGGTGAATTGGGCACCACACGTCGTCAGCGACGGCTTGCTGATCACGGGACAAAACCCGCATTCGTCGGGTCCGGCGGCGAATACGCTGATGGTGGCGGTGAAGCAAAAGACCAGACCAGCTGTCACGGCGCGCGCTTCGTAGATCGCAATAACAACCGGTCGTAATGACGGGTCGCGTGCGGGCGACGCCTTTGATTGAAGCTTCAACACGGCGCCCGTCACTCGATAACTGCACGTGGAGCGGTTCGGTTCGCCGGCGCGCTCAGTCCGAGAGTCTGAGGCTTGCCAAGGAGGTACTTTCCATGTCGCACCATTATTCCGGACCCAATGTCGGCTTCCCCCGTGGGGACGCTCGCCTGGACTTCACCGACCTCTACGCATTCCCCTCGCCTGCGGATCCGAGCAGATCGGTACTGATCATGAACGTGCATCCTGCGTTCAGCCTGCTTCCGCCGGGGCCAACTACGCCCGAGCCTTTCTCGGGTGACGCGATCTACGAATTCAAGATCGACACGAACGGCGATTCGGTCGCGGACATTGCGTACCGCATATGTTTCTCGGCATTTGCAAACGGGAAGCAAACCGCGGTGCTGCGCCGGGTCGAGGGCGCCCAGGCCGCCGAGACCGGCGACGAGGGCCGGCTCATTCAGGAGTGGCCGGTCTCGATGGATAGAGAGGCGCTCGTGGCGGAAGCCGAAGATCATCGTTTCTTTGCTGGCTGGCGGAGCGATCCGTTCTTTTTTGATCCAATCGGCGCCATCAACGACTTCCACTTCAACGGCAGAGACAACTTTATTGATAAGGACGTGTGCAGCATCGTCATCGAGTTGCCGCGCTCGGCTCTCGGAGCCAAGCCGTTCGGTGTCTGGGCCCGGACGGTTGATCGCGCCAACGGCAGCTGGATTCAAGCCGACCGCGGTGCCAAGCCGTCGCAGTCCATTTTCTTGACCGGTGACTCCAGAGACGATTATCTGGCGGCGGAGCCTGCCGAGGACAGTCGTTTCATCCCGATTTTTGCACATTCGCTGGAGCACACCGGAGGCTACGCTTCGGTCGATGCGCTGCGTGTGGCAGCGACGCTGCTGCCCGACATCCTACATTTCGATCCTTCGCTTCCAGCCTCGTATCCGGGCAACGGCCGGGCGCTTACCGACGACGTCCTCGATCACTTCCTTTCCCTCTTGACCAACGGAAGGGTGAAATCTGACGGTGTCGGCCCTCATCGAGATTTGCTTGCCGAATTTCCATATCTGGGCCCGCCGCACATGGGGGCCGCCGAACGATTCAAGACGCACGAAGCACGGCATGGAGGCTCTAATGCGCGCAAAGAGTGAGAAAGCACAGATTAGGGTCACTCGTTTGTCGAGCGCATATTGGCGGATCACGTTCGATAATCCTCCCTTGAACGTGATGGGCCCACAGTTCGTTCGCGAGTTTAGAGAGATTATCACGGCCGTCGAGGCTGACGAGGAGGTCAAGGTCCTGGTCTTCGAAAGTGCCGTCGAAGGCTTTTTCCTGAATCACAGTGATTTCAACGCCGATATGAAAGAGCTGACCAGCCTGCCTCAAGGGCCGACGGGATTGGAGGCGTGGCCGGACATCCTCGTCCGCATAACGCGCCTGCCCGTGGTGTCGATCGCCTTGATCCGCGGGCGCGCGACCGGGAATGGAAGTGAAATTGCCTTGGCCTGCGACATGAGCTTCGCGAGCCGCGAAAAAGCGCTTCTGTCGCAGTGGGAAGTGGGAGTGGGCCTGGTCGCTGGCGGCGGACCGATGGCCCGCCTGCCGCGGCTAATGGGCAGACAAAGGGCCTTGGAGGTCCTCCTGAGTTCCAATGACATCGGCGGCGATCTGGCTGAAGCTTATGGTTATGTGAACAGGTCACTACCCGACAACGAACTCGATGGCTTTGTCGATACACTGGCGACCCGGATCGCGTCCTTTGACAAGTGGGCGATAGCGAACACAAAGCGCCTGGTGAATACCGCCAGCCTGCCGCCCGACGTCGAAATCGCTGCCGGCTGGGATGCCTGCATGACCTCGATCGCTCGGCCGGCTGCGCAGAGCAGGATCAAGGCCTTGTTCGAGCAGGGGTTTCATAAGCCGGGAGACGCAGAAGATCGCCTGGGATTCTATGTGGGGCGGCTCGGCCACGGAGGCTGACGCACTCGAAGAGCCCGAACCTCGATTTTCCCTCTTGCGCAACACTCATCAGAAAGGACACGACCATGGATCTGCTTACCTTCGCGAAGAATATTGCCGACCGCGTCGAAGCACAGTCGACATGCGCGCAAGTACCGGTTGCCGTCTGTGTAATCGATATTCACGGCAACGTCGTTCTCAAGCACCGCATGAGCGGAGCGCCGACCTTCTCGACCGAGCTATCGGAGCGGAAAGCTTACACGTCGGCGCTGGTGGGACTTCGAACGGCCGATCTGTTTCCCCTGGTGCAGCCTGGGCAGGAGCTCTTCCCGCTGATGGGCCTGTCCGGAGGAAGGTTTTGTTCCATGGGCGGCGGCGCGCCGCTCACCAGCGAAGGTCAGTTGGTCGCGGGCGTCGGCGTCAGCGGTGGCACCGTTGAGCAGGACGTCAACATCCTTGAATCGGCGCTCCGAGAAGCCGTTAGGCCCACCCTCGCCGCAACGTCGTGAAGGCAGCATGCTGCGTTTGCACAGTGCACGCGCAGCGGTCGACAATCATCACCGCCAAGGAATCAGACATGCGTAATGCTGAAATGCCGAGAGAAGCCGCGGTCACGCGCACGATCGACATGAAGCTCGAGGTCGTCGTCATCCCCGTCTCGGACGTCGATCGCGCCAAGCGCTTCTATGGCGTGTGAATACTCGTGCCCTGCTTGTCCTCTCAGCCGCATTTACCTGCATGAGCACCAACGCACCGGCGCAAAACATGACATCCAGCCGACAGTCGATTTCCTATCACACCGTCGAGATCCAGGGGCTCAAGATCTTCTACCGGGAGGCGGGGCTGGCCAACGCACCGACCGTGTTGCTGCTACACGGCTTTCCGTCGTCATCGCGGATGTGGGAACCTTTACTTCCCCTCCTGGCCGACAAGTATCATCTCATCGCCCCCGACTATCCCGGGTTCGGCAACAGCAGCGCGCCCTCCCCGTCGAGCTTCGAATACACTTTCGACAATCTCGCGCGCGTGATGGGTGAGCTCACCACTAAGCTTGGGATCACAAACTATGTCCTGTTCATGCAGGACTATGGCGGGCCCGTTGGATTCCGGATGGCGCTCGCCCACCCGGAGCGCGTCCGTGCCATCATCATCCAGAACGCAGTCTCCCACGAACAGCGCCTGAGCCCGCTCTGGGAAGCGCGCAGGAAGTATTGGGCAGATCCGGCCCAAGAGCTCGATAACCTCAAGGCCAACTTCACGTCCTTCGAGGCGACGCCGGATCGAGCCCCCATCCCGATCGTTACGATCCGGATACGTGGACCGACGAATACGCCTTTCTCACCCGTCCTGGCCAAGCCGAGATTCAAACCACACTGTTCCTGGATTACCGGACCAACGTTGCCTCCTACCTGCTGTGGCAAAAATGGCTTCGCGCGGTGCAACCGCCGACTCTGGTGGTTTGGGGAAAATACGACCCCTCCTTCACCGTCGCCGGCGCGACGGCTTATGCCGGCGATGTGCCAAAGGCCGAAATCCATATCCTGGAAGCGGGACATTTCGCACTGGATGAATCGACTGACGAGATCGCATCCCTGGTTCGTAATTTCCTCGAGCGCTTGGACAAGAACAAGGACTAGCAGCAGGGAAAGCGTGCGGAACTCAAAAGGAGATTGGGACGCGTACAGCCGGGCTTCCAGCACCGTGTCGGTGACGTTATCGGACGACGGCCAGATCAGCCCCGATGCCTCGAACCGGCGGATCGTCAGCCGCACCGTCGAGGGCGCCGAACCGACCCGCCACGCGATCTCGCGGCTCGGCATCCCGGCCGCCTTCAATTCTCATCGCATCCGCGCACGTGGCGCATCGCAAGCCTCTCCGTCGGCATCCAGGTCCCCTTCGCACAAGCCGGAAGGCGGGACCATATCGGAGCCAGAAGAGGTCGTGTCACCCCGGGCGAAATCATTCCGGAATGGTGGGCGACATCGAGCGGAATCAGCATTCGTGCTGCCCATTTACCCCGCGCCTGCAGGCACGGCGCCGGGTATCGGAGATGGCAAGTTCTGAAAATATCGTAATTAAATCAATATGTTATAGATTGGCGGAGAGAGTGACCGCCACACCAACGAAACTATCATGTTGTAATTATTCCATTTATTTCATCAGAGTAAGATCTAGGTACCCGTCTTTATACCCGCCCGCCGAGACGATCAGCCGAGCCCATCGAGCGGTTCCCAAGTCTCCCGCCGTGATCGCCGCTCAATGCAAGGCGTGCAAGATGCAGACAAGCAGTTTCTGTCTCTGAAGCGACACGCCCAACTCGTCCGCCTTTTAACCATTGGTACAGCGGTCTGAGCACCGCAAGCGCCACCAGTCACGCAGCATGGGAATTCCCCCACTTCAGGCGCCCGCTTCACCCTCCGAAGGTGGATGGCCTCGGCATTGAAGGCGTCGAGCTTTGGATGAATGGTGATCCGGGCGAGCGCCGGCTTGGCCCGGTCCCGATCCGATTTGAGGGTCGCGATCCGCTCTTTCAGGATGTCGTCCAGGTCGGTCAGGTCATTTTCGACCGTGGTGTAGAGCCGCGTTAGCTTGTCTTCCGCGGTCACGACCTCCGCCTGCAAGGCTGAGACCCGCCGCACGTCGGCGCCCGCACGGCCTCCCAGCTCGAAAGAAAAATTGCCGCGACCTCGATCAGGATCAGCGACGATCAGATGAAACGGCTCGACCACGCCAGCGCCCCGATGCCTGGATTCAATGCGTCCCTCGCGCAGCCGATGATCCGACGCATGCCGTCCGGTAGGGGTGGTAAAAACGGAAGCAAGCCACCCCAGCAACTCATCCTGCAACGCCTCTGCAATCCGGCTTAGCTTTTCGTCTGTCACCGCCACCTGGCTCTTCAGCGTAGCGATCTGAAGTCCGATGGGCGGGTCCATGACACCGACCGCCATTCCGCATTGCACTCCCAGGTGTCCGGTGCTCGGGTCGTTAGCCGTGAGCGCTATGTTGTTGTGGACGCTTTGGCTGGCGGATCCTGCACGCCGTAGCTGCCGAATGCGGCGGCGGTCTCGCCGATTGCGGCTTCGCTCAACAGCACCGGGCCACCGATCGCCAGCGTGAGGTAGTACTGCCGGGCGATCGTTTCGAGTTCGACTGCCAGCCACATCGCCTTATCCAATGTTGCGCCCGTCGCGATCATCCCGTGATTGGCAAGCAGGCAGGCGGTTCGATCCTCGAGCGCCTTGAGCGCATGCTCGGACAACTCCTTGGTGCCGAACCTGGCATAGTTGGCAACACGGACGTTCATGCCGCCAAAGGCCGCCATCATGTAGTGGCATGCCGGAATTTCCTTGCGGGCGATCGCCAGCACGGTGGAATAAGTCGAATGGGTATGGACGATGCCGCCGACATCAACGCGCGCCCTCATGATGTCGAGATGAAAGCGCCATTCGGTCGAGGGCTTGAGCGGGCCTCTCCACGATCCGTATTCGCCCTCGATCGGCATTGCGGCGACCATGTCGGGAGTAAGCGAGTCGTAGGGTGTTGCGGACGGCGAAATCAGCATGGTGTCGCCATAACGCGCCGAGATGTTTCCCGACGTACCCTGGTTCAGCCCTGTAGCGTTCATCCAACGGCATAAGGCTTTGGTCCCGTTGACAGCACAATCGCAGACAATCAGCGCGCCAGCGCGGCACGATGCTATCTGCATCCGGTCCTAGCCCGCCCCAATCTCAGGGTGACCACGAAGGCGCTCGCGTCGCGCGTTTTGGTAGAAGGGGGGCGCACAGTCGGTGTCGAGTACATCAGGAATGGTCAAGTTCGCACCCTGAGAGCCGAACGTGAGGTGATCTTGTCGGGTGGCGCGATCAACTCGCCGCAATTGCTCCAGCTGTCGGGAATCGGCGATGGAGACCATCTACGATCGCTCGGCATCAGGGTGGTTCACGAGCTAAAGGGGGTGGGGCAGAATCTGCAGGATCATCTCGCCTGCGGGGTGAAGCAGCGGTGTATCCCGCCCATCTCGTTTCTCAAGCACACAAAACCGTTGGGCGCTACGAAGGCCTTCATCCAGTACGCGCTGACCAAGACAGGCCCCGCGACGTCGCACGGCCTGGAAGCGATGGCGTTTCTTAAGTCGCAACCCAATCTCATTGCTCCCGATCTTCAATATTTCTTCGTTCTCCTGATGTACAGCGATCATGGTCGTGAATGAACATGGTTTCATGGCCTATTTCAACATCGCACGCCCTGAAAGTCGCGGCACCATCATGATCAAATCGGCAGATCCGCGGCAGCATCCGTCAATCCGCCCGAATTATCTGGCGGCACTGGAGGATGTGCGCAACATGCGTGACGACATAAAAATCGGCAGGGAGATTATCGCTCAGAAGGCTTTTGACCCTTATCGCGGAGAAGAATATGGCCCGGGTTCTCACGCGCAGTCAGACGCAGACATAGACAGCTATGTTCGTCAGACCTCCGAAACCATCTATCATCCGGTCGGCACGTGCAAGATGGGCTCGGATCCGCTTGCCGTTGTCGACGACCTTCTCCGTGTTCGCGGCATTGAAGGACTGCGGGTTATCGACGCGTCCATTATGCCGCGATTGGTCTCGGGAAACACAAACGCGCCAACAATCATGATCGCGGAGAAGGGAGCTGATTTTATCCTTAACCGCCAGCCTCTCGCAGCAGCAACGAGACCGGCGGAAACAGGCAGTCGGCAGGTCAATGTGTAACTCCCTCGTGCAAGGCAAGTCGCGTCCGGAGTAGTTGTGGCGTTTTTCTCGTTGTGCTTGCGCCCGGTGCGCCGCTGCAACGTGTATCGCCAGCCCCCCCCGATCACGACATAATGAGACCGCCGTCGACGTTCATCGTCTGGCCGGTGATATAGGCGGCGTCCTCGCTCGCGAGAAAGCTGACGAGGCCAGCGACGTCTTCGCCCGTTCCTGCGCGGCCCATCGGGATGTTGCGAACCCATTCGGCCATCAATTCGCCGGGCTTGTAGTCTCCGAGCAGCCTGCCCCAGGCCTCATCGTTATACGCCCACATATCCGTGTCGATAATGCCGGGGCAGATAGCATTGACGGTGATGCGCTCCTTGGCGACCTCCTTGGCGAGGCTCTGAGTGACGCCGACGACGCCGAATTTCGAGGCGGCGTAATGCGGCGTGAAGATGAACCCCTGCCGCGCCTGGCCCGAGGCCGTGTTGATCAGGCGGCCGCCGCGGCGTTGCTTTCGCATGCGCCGGATCGCCTCCTGGCAGCAGAGGAAAACGCCTTTTGTGTTGACGGTCAT
>Ga0307516_10000456_pt1 | contig 54106 bp, 11 predicted proteins | sample 19_EM_MG_FD_203310 | JGI IMG/M metagenome (GOLD analysis project Ga0307516, IMG submission 203310) | Populus trichocarpa ectomycorrhiza microbial communities from riparian zone in the Pacific Northwest, United States - 19_EM | ecosystem: Host-associated > Plants > Roots > Unclassified | place...
TCGCCGCATAGGCGCGTGCCGCGGCTGGCACGTCCACGTACGGCATCATCGTGCCGCACAGGCCGCGCGGCTGCAGGCCATGCAGCGGGATGTTCGGCCCGAGCGCCTGCGCCAGGTGCGTGAACGCCGTGACGCTGGCGCCTGCACCGGGCACGCAGAACACCGGCGCCACGTCGGCGCGGCCGCTCTGGATCGAGATGCGCGGCGAGTAGAGCTGCTCTTCGCAGACCAGCGCGCCCTCCTCGCCCTGCACCAGCGCCGACCACAACGCACGGGCCAGGCCTGGGGCCTGAGCGGGCTCCAACATGCCGTGGTGGCTGCCAGCCACCGGGTGCACGCGCAGCCGGCTGCCGAGCTTGTCTTGCCAGCCGCGCGTCGCATCGCGGCGCACCTCGCCCTGGGCCGTGAAGTAGGCCACCGGCACGGTGATCGCTGCCGGCACGTACTGCTGGACGGCGACCGACAGGCCATACCGCACGTCGAGGTGGCGTTCGATGTCCTCGAGCGCCAGATCGGCCGGCAGCAGGCCTTCGCTGCGGCACAGCGCGACCATCGCTTCCAACTCGCCTGCGTCGGCCAGGGCCTGCAGGCGCCCACGCACTGCCGCTGAAGCGGCATCGGGCACGATCTCGACCAGCAGCATCGTGCGGGCGCGACGCGCGTCTTCGCCAGCGGGTGCGGCGCGGTAGGCCGCCACCGTGTCCAGCAGGCCGACGAAGCCGACCTTGTGGCCGGCGCCGATCAGCTGCTGCGCCATCTCGTAGGCGATCGTGCCGCCGAGCGACCAGCCGGCCAGGCGGTACGGCCCCTCGGGCTGCAGGCGGCGGATGTCGGCTACATACGCTTGCGCCATCGCCTCGACACTGCGTTGCACCGGCTCGCCAGCGAGGAAACCGCTGGCCGCGACGCCGTACACCGGCAGTTCGGCGTCGAGCGACTTCGCCAGCTCACGCGCATAGCCGACCTCGCCGTCGCCGGCGTGGACCAGGAACAGCGGCGGGAGCGAGCCACCGGTGCGGATCGGGACAAGTGCCGCGCGGCCGGGTTGCACCGGCGCGGTGGCGTCGGGCTGGGCCGCTGTGCTGCGCGTGGGTCCGGCTGACGCGGCAGCCTGGGCCACGGCTGCGGCCATGGTCGCCAGCGCCGAGTGCGCGAAGACAGCCTGCAACGGCAGCTCCGCACCCAATTCACGCCGCAGTCGCGAGACCAAGCGCACGGCCAGAAGCGAATGCCCGCCGAGGGCGAAGAAGTCGTCGCGGCGCCCGATGGCTTCGACGCCCAGCAACTCGCCCCACAGCTGGGCCAGCCGGGTTTCGGCGTCGCCTTGCGGCGCCTCGTAGGCGGCCTGCGCCAGCGCCTGCGCGTCGGGCGCTGGCAGCGCGTGGCGATCGAGCTTGCCGGTGGTGCCGAGCGGCATGCGCACCATGCGCACGAAGGCCGACGGGACCATGTAGTCCGGCAGCGTCGTGGCCAGACGTGCGCGCAGCGAGGGGATGTCGAGCTCGCTGTCGGCCACGCAGTAGGCGACCAGGCGCTTGTCGCCCAGCGTGTCTTCGCGGGCGATGACCACCGCGTCGCTGATGTCGTCTTGCGCCACCAGCTTCGCTTCGATCTCGCCCAGCTCGATGCGGAAGCCGCGGATCTTGACCTGGAAGTCGTTGCGGCCGAGGTACTCGACGCTGCCATCGGCCTGCACGCGACCGAGGTCGCCGGTCTTGTACATGCGCCCGCCGTTGAACGGGTCGTCGATGAAGCGTTCGGCCGTCAGCTCGGGCCGGTTCAGGTAGCCGCGTGCGACACCCGCGCCGCCGACATACAGCTCGCCCGTCACGCCCACAGGCACTGGCTCGCGCCGCGCATCGAGCACGTACAGACGCAGGTCGGGGATGCGCTTGCCGATCGGGCTCGGCCCCTGCTTGTCGGCATCTGCCGCCGTCAATGGGCAGTACGTCACGTGCACCGTTGTCTCGGTGATGCCGTACATGTTCACCAGCTGCGTGCCAGCGTTGGCCTGGTTGGCATACCAGGGCTTGAGGCTGGCCATCTCCAGCGCCTCGCCGCCGAAGATCACGCTGCGCAGCCGATGGCGCAGCGGGCTTTCAGCTTGCGCCGCCACCAGTTGGCGGAACGCGCTGGGGGTCTGGTTCAGCACCGTCACGCCGCGGCGACACAGCAGCTCGTAGAACGCCGACGGGCTGCGGCTGACCAGGTGCGGCACCACCACCAGCTTGCCGCCATGAAGCAGCGCGCCCCAGATCTCCCAGACCGAGAAGTCGAAGGCGGCCGAGTGGAACAAGGTCCACACGTCGTCGGCGCCAAAGTTGAACCAGGGCTGCGTCGACGTGAACAGCCGCGCCACCTGGCGGTGCTCGACCAGCACGCCTTTGGGCAGACCGGTGGAGCCTGAGGTGTAGATCACGTAGGCCAGGTGATGCGGCGCCAGGCCCAGGAGGGCCGCGTCCGGGTCGGTGGTTATGGCGCTTGCCGTTTCTGGTGCTCGGCCGCTGTCATCGAGCACCAGCCTCGGGCAACCGCCGAGCGCCATCGTGTGCTGCAGGCTCGTCTGCACGAGCAACGCGGCGGGCGCACTGTCCGCCAGCATGTGCTGCAGGCGTTCGGCGGGGTAGGCGGAGTCGAGCGGCACATAGGCGCCACCGGCCTTGAGCACTGCGAGCAGGCTGACGACGAGGCCCAGGCCACGCTCCATGCAGACGGCGACGCGATCGTCCGGCCGCACGCCGAGCCCGATCAGCTGGTGCGCCAGCTGGTTGGCGCGGGCATTGAGCTGCGCGTAGGTCAGCGTGTCGTCGCCGAACTCGAGCGCTACGTGGTCGGGCGTGCGGCGGGCGCAGTCTTCGAAGCGCTGGTGGATCAGCAGCGGCGATGCGGTGTCGACGTCGCGGGTCACCGTCACCAGTGCGGCACGCTCGGCGGCGCTCAGCAGCGGCAGTTGTTGCACGCGGCACTGCTCGTCGGCCACCATGGCTTCGAGCAGCGTGCGCCAGTGGGCGAGCCAGCGTTCGACGGTCGAGCGATCAAACAGCTCGGTCGCGAAATGCAGCGACGCCGCCAAGCCGTCTGCCATGTCGACCACCGTCAGCGAGAGATCGAACTGCGAGGTTGACCGCCCGGTCGGCAGGCCGCTCACGGCCAGGCCGGGCAAGGCCGGTGCATCGCCGCGCGGGGCGTTGTCAACCGACATCGCGACCTGGAACAGCGGCGCGTGGCTCAGGCTGCGGGTCGGCTGAAGCGCCTCGACGACCTGCTCGAAGGGGATGTCCTGGTGCGCGTAGGCCGCCACCGTGTCGGCCTTGACGCGGGCCAGCAGCGCCGCGACCGTCGGGTTGTCCGCCAGGTTCAAGCGCAACGCCAGGGTGTTGACGAAGAAGCCGATCAGGTCTTCGACCTCGCGCCGCTGGCGGTTGGCCACCGGCGTGCCGATGACCACGTCGTGCTGACCGCTCAGGCGTGCCATCAGCACCCCCCAGCTGGCCAGCAACGTCATGAACAGCGTCGTGCCGTGGCGCTGGCCGAGCGCCTTTAGGCCCTGGCTCAGCTCGGGGCTGAGGCGGAAGGCGATGCTGTCGCCGGCGTAGCGTTGCACCGCCGGGCGTGGCCGGTCCGTCGGCAGCGCCAGCAGTTCGGGCGCGCCAGCGAGGTGGGTTTTCCAGTGATCGACCTGCGCCTGCAGCGCCTCGCCTTGCAGCCAGCCGCGCTGCCACGCCGCGTAGTCAGCGTACTGCAGCACCAACCGCGGCAGCGGGTCGGGCCGGCCCTGGCTGAACGCGGTGTACAGCGTGCCCACTTCCTTGACCAGCACACCGTTGGACCAGCCGTCGGTGACGATGTGGTGCAGGTTGATCAGCAGCACGTATTCGTTCGCTGACAGTGCCAGCAGCCGGCCGCGCACCAGCGGGCCGCGCGCCATGTCGAAGGGTTGGCCGAAGACCTCGTTGCGCAGGCGCTCGATCTGTCGCTGCTGCGCATCGGCGCTGAAGCCAGTCAGGTCATGCTCGATCAACGAGAAGCCGACGCCTTCGTCGGCGATGCGTTGCACCGGCTCGCCGTCTTCGAGCACGAAGGTCGTTCTGAGGACTTCGTGGCGGGCGACGATGCGGTCGAGCGTTGCCTTGAGCGCGGCGCGGTCGAGCGTGCCGGAGAGCCGCAAGCCCACTGGCATGTGGTACGCCGCACCGGCAGCCTGGTCGAACTGGTCGATGAACCACAGCCGTTGCTGGGCCCATGACAGTGGCAGCGGTGCGCGCCTGTCGGCCAGCGTGATTGCCTGCATGCGCGTCGCGTCCGCGTTCGACAAGCGGGCGCTGAAGTCCGCCAGCTGCGGGTGCGAGAACAGCTCGCCCAGCGGCACCTCCACGCCCATGGCTTGCCGCAGTCGCGACACCAGGCGCACGGCCAGCAGCGAGTGACCGCCGAGCTCGAAGAAATCGTCGCGGCGGCCGACGCGCTCGGTGCCGAGCAGCTCTTGCCACAGCGACGCCACGGCGATCTCAGTCTCGCCTTCAGGCGCTTCGTAGGCGCTGCTCGCAAGCGCCGCTGCATCCGGCGCCGGCAGCGCCGTGCGGTCGAGCTTGCCGTTGGGCGTCAGCGGCCAGCTCGCCAGCGTCACGAACGCCGACGGCACCATGTAGTCGGGCAGTGCTTGCGCCAGCTGCGCGCGCAACGCAGTGGGTTCAACCACGTCGCCTTCGTCGACCCGCAGGTAGGCGACCAGGCGTTGGTCACCCGGCCGGTCTTCGCGTGCCAGCACGGTCGCTTCGGCCACGCCCTCGCAACGCGCCAGCGCGGCTTCGATCTCACCCAGCTCGATGCGGAAGCCGCGCAGCTTGACCTGGAAGTCGTTGCGGCCGATGTACTCGATGTGCCCGTCGGGCAGCCAGCGCGCGATGTCGCCGGTCTTGTACAAGCGGCCGCCTGGTGTGAACGGGTCGTCGAAGAAACGCTCGGCCGTCAGTTCGGGCCGGTTCAGGTAACCGCGCGCCACACCCGCGCCGCCGATGTAGATCTCACCGGTCACACCGACAGCGACTGGCTGTCGATGCGCGTCCAGCAGGTGAACGGTCACGTTCTGCAGCGGCCGGCCGATCGTCGGCACCGGGCCCGTTGTGCGAAGCTCCGCGACCGTCGCATCGACCGTGCACTCGGTCGGGCCGTACAGGTTGAAAGCCTTCATCCCTGCGGCCTGCAGCGCATGCCAGCGCGCTGCACCAATTGCTTCACCGCCGATCAGCACGGTCTTCGTGCGGCAGGCCGGCCGCTCCAGCAGCCCCGCCTCGCACATCATCTCCAGCTGCGCCGGCGTGCAGTCGAACACATCGACATCGTTCTGCTCCAGCCAGTCGACGAAGGCTGCGCCATCGGCGCGCACCTCGGTCGGCACGAAGACGAGGCAGTGCCCGGCCAGCAGCTGGGCGATGACCTTGACCGACGCGTCGAAGGTGAAGCTCGCGTTCAGCGCGAAGCGCGAACGGGCATCGACCTGCTCGAACACCGTGCGCTCCAGCGCCTGCCAAAGGTTCAACACATTGCGGTGCTCGACCATCACGCCCTTGGGCATGCCGGTCGAGCCCGAGGTGTAGATCACGTAGGCCAGGTGCGACGAGGTGAGCCCCGCCACGCTCGGGTCGTGCTGTGGCTGGCGGGCCAGCAGCGGGTCGTCGTCCAGCACCACCAACGGCCGCAGGCCTTGCGCCGGCAGGTCGTCCTGCACCGCGTCTTCGGTCAACAGCGCCACCGGCGCGCAGTCGTCCAGCAGTTGCACCAAACGGCCGACGGGTTGAGTCGGATCCAACGGCACATAACCTGCGCCGGCCTTCAGGATGCCCAGCAAGCCGACCATCATCGGAAGGCCGCGGTCGACGCACAGCGCGACGCGGTCGCCGGGCTTGACGCCGAGCGCCAGCAGCCGGTGTGCGACCTGGTTGGCGCGTCGGTTCAAGTCACCGTAGTTCAGCGATTCGCCTGCATGCACTACCGCCAGTGCGTCTGGCTGCAGCTCCGCTTGCTGCTCGATCAACTCATGGATCAGCCGCTCGCGCGGGTAGCTCGCCGCGCCGCCGTCGGCCCACATTGCCAGCCGCTCGCGCTCGCCGGGCAGCAACAGCGGCAGCTGCATCACATTGGCCGATTCATCGGCCACCATCGCCGCCAGCACGCCTTCGAAGCGCGCCAGCAGGTGCTCGATCGTCGCGCGCTCGAACAGGTCCACCGCGTAGACCATGCTGCCGCTGACCACGCCGCCCTGCTCCGCCACGGTCAGCGAGGTGTCGAAGTGGCTGACGACCTCGGTCGACTCCAGCGCTTCCAGGCGCAGGCCCGGCCAGACCGGCACTTCACCGGCGGCCATGTTGTTGACCGTGAGCATGGTCTGGAACAGCGCGTGGTAGCTGCGGCTGCGCGGGGGTTGAACGGCCTCGACGACCTGTTCGAACGGGATGTCCTGGTGCGCGTAAGCCGCCAGCGTGTTGGCCTTGGTGCGGGCCAGCAGCTCGGCCACGCTGGGCTCGTCATGCAGCTGAACGCGCAGTGCCAGCGTGTTGATGAAGAAACCGATCAGGTCTTCGACCTCGCGGCGCTGGCGGTTGGCTACTGGTGTGCCGATGACCACGTCGTGCTGCCCGCTCAGGCGCGCCATCAGCACGCCCCAGCCGGCCAGCAGCGTCATGAACAGCGTCGTGCCGTGGCGCTGGCCGAGCGCCTTCAGACCCTGGCTCAACTCGGGGCTCAGGCGGAACGCGATGCTGTCGCCCGCGTAGCGTTGCACCGCCGGGCGCGGCCGGTCCGTTGGCAACGCCAGCAGCTCGGGCGCGCCGGCCAAGTGGCCCTTCCAGTAATCGACCTGCGCCTGCAGCGCTTCGCCTTGCAACCAGCCGCGTTGCCACGCCGCGTAGTCGGCGTACTGCAGCACCAGCCGCGGCAGCGGGTCGGGCCGGCCCTGGCTGAACGCGGTGTACAGCGTGCCCACTTCCTTGACCAGCACACCGTTGGACCAGCCGTCGGTGACGATGTGGTGCAGGTTAATCAGCAATACGTGCTCGGTCGGCGACAGCACCAACAGCCGGCCGCGCACCAGCGGGCCACGTGCCATGTCGAAGGGCTGGCCGAAGACCTCGTTGCCCAGGCGCTCGATCTGTCGCTGCTGCGCATCGGCGCTGAAGCCGGTCAGGTCGTGCTCGATCAGCGAGAAGCCCGCGCCCTCGTCGGCGATGCGTTGCACCGGTTCGCCGTCTTCGAGCACAAAGGTCGTTCTGAGCACTTCGTGACGGGCGACGATGCGGTCCAGTGTTGCCTTGAGCGCCGCGCGGTCGAGCGTGCCGACCATCCGCAGGCCGACCGGCATGTGATACGCCGCACCGGCGGCCTGGTCGAACTGGTCGATGAACCACAGACGCTGCTGGGCCCACGACAGCGGCAGCGGTTTGCTGCGGTCGGCCAAGGTGATGGCCTGCATGCGTGTGGCATCGGCGTTCAACAGGCGGGCGCTGAAGTCCGCCAACTGCGGGTGCGAGAACAGCTCGCCGAGCGGCACCTCCACACCTATGGCTTGCCGCAGCCGAGATACCAAGCGCACGGCCAGCAGTGAATGCCCACCGAGTTCGAAGAAGTCGTCGCGACGGCCGACGCGCTCGGCGCCGAGCAGTTCTTGCCACAATGAGGCGACTGCAATCTCTGTTTCGCCTTCCGGCGCCTCGTAGGCACTGCTGGCCAGCGCCGCCGCATCGGGCGCTGGCAGCGCTGTACGGTCCAACTTGCCGTTGGGTGTCAGTGGCCAGCTCGCCAGCGTCACGAACGCCGACGGGACCATGTAGTCGGGCAGTGCTTGCGCCAGCTGTGCACGCAGCGTGGTGGGTTCAACCACGTCGCCTTCGTCGACCCGCAGGTACGCGACCAAACGCTGATCACCCGGGCGGTCTTCACGCGCCAACACGGTCGCTTCGGCCACGCCCTCGCAACGCGCCAGCGCGGCCTCGATTTCGCCCAGCTCGATGCGGAAGCCCCGCAGCTTGACCTGGAAGTCGTTGCGGCCGATGTACTCGATGTGGCCATCGGGCAGCCAGCGCGCAATGTCTCCGGTCTTGTACAGCCGTGCACCCGGCGTGAACGGGTCGTCGATGAAGCGCTCTGCGGTGAGCTCCGGTCGGTTCAGGTAACCACGCGCCACGCCGGCACCGCCGATGTAGATCTCGCCGGTCACGCCGGCGGCCACCGGCTGTCGCTGTGCGTCCAGTAGGTGCACGGTGACGTTCTGCAATGGCCGGCCGATCGTCGGCACAGGCCCTGCACTGCGCAGATCTGCGACGGTCGCATCCACCGTGCACTCGGTCGGGCCGTACAGGTTGAACGCGCGGAACTGCGCCGCTTGAAGCGCACGCCAACGCGCCGCACCGATCGCCTCACCGCCGATCAGCACGGTCTTTGTGTGGCAGGCAGGCCGCTCCAGCAGGCCCGCTTCACACATCATCTCCAGCTGCGCCGGCGTGCAGTCGAACACGTCGACCTCGTTCTGCTCCAGCCAGTCGACGAAGGCCGCGCCATCGGCACGCACCTCGGTTGGCACGAACGCCAGGCAGTGCCCGCCCATCAGTTGCGCGATGACCTTGACCGAGGCGTCGAAGGTGAAGCTTGCGTTGAGCGCAAAGCGCGAACGGGCATCGATCTGTTCGAACACCGTGCGCTCCAGCGCCTGCCACAGGTTCAGCACGTTGCGGTGTTCGACCATCACGCCCTTGGGCATGCCGGTCGAGCCCGAGGTGTAGATCACGTAGGCCAGGTGGGCCGAGGTCAGGACTACGTTCGGATCGTGTTGTGGCTGACGGGCCAGCATCGGGTCGTCGTCCAGCACCACCACCGGCCGCAAGCCTTGCGCCGGCAGATCGTCCTGCACTGCGTCTTCGGTCAGCAGCGCCACCGGCGCGCAGTCGTCCAGCAGCTGCACCAAGCGACCGACCGGTTGCGCGGGATCCAACGGCACGTAGCCCGCGCCGGCCTTCAGGATGCCCAGCAGGCCGATCATCATCGGCAGTCCGCGGTCCACGCACAGCGCCACGCGGTCGCCGGGCTTGACACCCAGCGCCAAAAGCCGGTGCGCGACCTGGTTCGCGCGGCGATTCAAGTCGCCGTAGCTCAGCGACTCGCCTGCATGCACCACCGCCGGTGCGTCCGGCTGCAGCGCGGCTTGCTGCTCGATCAGCTCGTGCACCAAGCGCTCGCGAGGGTAGCTCGCCACACCACCGTCTGACCACAGCGCCAGCCGCTCACGCTCCCCGGGCAGCAGCAGCGGCAGCTGCATCACGCTGGCGGCTTCGTCGGCCACCATCGCCGCCAGCACGCCCTCGAAGCGCGCCAGCAGGTGCTCGATCGTCGAGCGTTCGAACAGGTCCACCGCGTAGACCATGCCGCCGCTGACGACGCCGTCCAGCTCCATCACGGTCAGCGAGGTGTCGAAGTGGCTGACGACACGGTCGGAGGTGAACGAACGCAGCTGAATGCCGGGCAACAACAGCTCACCGGCGGCCGGCGTGTTGTTGACCGTCAGCATGGTCTGGAACAGCGGGCTGTGGCTCAGGCTGCGCTGCGGGTTGATCGCCTCGACGACTTGCTCGAACGGCAGGTCCTGGTGCGCGTAGGCCGCCAAGGTGTCGGCCTTGACGCGCTCTAGCAGCGCCGCGACAGTTGGCGCATCCGCCACGTTGACGCGGATCGCCAAGGTGTTGATGAAGAAGCCGATCAGGTCTTCGACCTCGCGCCGCTGGCGGTTTGCCACCGGCGTGCCGATGACCACGTCGTTCTGGCCGCCGAGGCGCGCCATCAGCACACCCCAGCCGGCCAGCAAGGTCATGAACAGCGTCGTGCCGTGCCGTTGGCCGAGCGCCTTCAGGCCCTGGCTCAACTCGGGCGACAGGCGGAACGGTACCTCGTCGCCGGCATAGGTCTGCACCGCCGGGCGTGGCCTGTCGAGCGGCAAGGCCAATAGCGCCGGAGCGCCGGCCAGGTGGCTGCGCCAATGGTCGACCTGCGCCTTCAGCACGTCGCCTTGCAGCCATGCGCGTTGCCAGGCGGCGTAGTCGGCGTACTGCAGCGCGAGCGGCGGCAGTGGGTCCGCCCGGCCTTGGCTGAAAGCGGCATAGAGCGCCCCCACCTCTTTGACCAGCAGCACGTTCGACCAGCCGTCGGTGACGATGTGGTGCTGGTTGATCAGCAGCACGTGCTCGGTGGCCGACAAGGCCAGCAGGCGGCCACGGATCAATGGGCCGCGCACCATGTCGAAAGGCTGGTGGAACACCTCGGCGCTCAGACGGGCCAGCTCGCGCTGCTGGGCTGCTTCGTCGAGCCCGCTCAGGTCGTGCTCGATCAGCGAGAAGCCGACGCCGGCTTCGGCGATGCGTTGCACCGGCTCGCCGTCTTCCAGCACGAAGGTGGTTCTGAGGACTTCGTGGCGCGCGACGATGCGGTCCAGCGTTGCCTTCAGCGCTGCGCGGTCGAGCGTGCCCGTGATCGCCAGCCCCGCGGGCATGTGATAGGCCGCGCTGGAGGCCGCATCGAGTTGATCCAGGAACCACAGGCGCTGCTGCACCCACGACAAGGGCAGTGGCTTGCTGCGATCTGCCAGCGTGATGGCCTGCATGCGCGTTGCATTGGCCTGCGACAAGCGGGCGCTGAAATCGGCCAGCTGCGGGTGCGAGAACAACTCGCCCAGCGGCACTTCCACCCCAAAGGCCTGCCGCAGCCGCGACACCAGCCGCACCGCCAGCAGCGAGTGCCCGCCGAGTTCGAAGAAGTCGTCGCGCCGGCCGACGCGCTCGGCGCCGAGCAGCTCTTGCCACAGCGCGGCCACCATCTGCTCGACCTCGCCCTCGGGCTCTTCGTAGGCGCTGCTCGCCAGCGCCGCCGCATCGGGCGCCGGCAGCGCCGCGCGGTCGAGCTTGCCGTTGGGCGTCAGCGGCCAACGCGCCAGCGTCACGAACGCCGACGGCAGCATGTGGTCGGGCAGTGCTTCGACCAGCTGCGCACGCAGCGCCGCCGGCTCGACCACGTCGCCCTCCTCGACCCGCAGGTAGGCGACCAGGCGCTGGTCACCTGGGCGGTCTTCGCGTGCCAACACAGTCGCTTCGGCCACGCCTTCGCAGCGCGCCAGCGCGGCTTCGATTTCGCCCAGCTCGATGCGGAAGCCGCGAACCTTGACCTGGAAGTCGTTGCGGCCGATGTACTCGATGTGGCCATCGGGCAGCCAGCGTCCGAGATCGCCGGTCTTGTACAGGCGAGCGCCCGGCGTGAACGGGTCGTCGATGAAGCGCTCGGCCGTCAATTCAGGCCGGTTCAGGTAGCCGCGCGCCACGCCGGCGCCGCCGATGTAGAGCTCACCCGTGACGCCCGGCGCCACCGGCTGTCGCTGCGCGTCCAGCAGGTGCACGGTCACGTTCTGCAGTGGCCGGCCGATCGTTGGCACCGGTCCACACGCGCGCAGATCCGCGACGGTCGCATCGACCGTGCACTCCGTCGGCCCGTACAGGTTGAACGCACGCAGGCCCGCTGCTTGCAATGCGCGCCATCGCGCCGCACCGATCGCCTCGCCGCCGATCAGCGCCGTCTTCGCGCGGCAGCCTGGCTTGTCCAGCAGGCCCGCCTCGCACATCAGCTCCAGCTGCGCGGGCGTGCAGTCGAATGCGTCGACCTCGTGGTCTTGCAGCCATTGCACAAACGTCGCGCCGTCCGCACGCACCTCGCGCGGCACGATCACGACGCAGCGGCCGCTGGCCAGTTGCAGGATGGACTGCAGCGACGCGTCGAAGGTGATCGCCGCATTCAGCGCCACGCGGACCACCGGCACCGCGCCCGCTTCCGGTGCGAACACGAAACGCTCCAGCGCCTGCCACAGGTTCAGTGCGTTGCGGTGTTCGACCATCACACCCTTGGGCATGCCGGTCGAGCCCGAGGTGTAGATCACGTAGGCCAGGTTCGCCGCGGTGAGGCCGGGCACGCACGGGTCGTGCTGCGGCTGGCGCAGCAACACCGCGTCGTCGTCCAGCACCACCACTGGCCGCAGGCCTTGCGCCGGCAGGTCGTCCTGCACCGCGTCTTCGGTCAGCAGCACCACCGGCGCGCAATCGTCCAGCAGTTGCGCCAGGCGCGCCGGCGGGTGCGCCGGGTCCAAGGGCACGTAGCCCGCGCCGGCCTTCAGGATCCCCAACAGGCCGATCATCATCGGCAAGCCGCGGTCGACGCACAGCGCCACACGGTCGCCCGGGCGCACACCGAGCGCCAGCAGCCGGTGCGCGACCTGGTTGGCGCGGCCGTTGAGTTCGCCGTAGCTCAGCGATTCGCCCGCGTACTCCACCGCCGGCACATCCGGCCGCTCGGCGGCTTGTCGCTCGAACAGCGTGTGGATCAGTTCGTCTTGCGGGTAGCTGGCCGCGCCGCCGTCGGACCAGGCCTTCAGCTGTTCACGCTCGCTCGGCAACAGGATGTCGAGCTGGCCGACACGCGCTTGGTCATCGGCGACCATCGCGCGCAGCACCGCTTCATAGCGCTCGACCAGTCGCTCGATCGTCGCGCGGTCGAACAGGTCGCTCGCATACGCGACGCTGCCCGCCAGCTCGCCCCGCACTTCGCCGATGTAGAGCGAGGTGTCGAACTGCACCGTCGAGCGGTCGCGCGCCAGGCTGCCCAGGCGCAGGCCCGGCAGCGTGAGCTCACCTTCGCCCTCGGGGGCGTTCATCGTGACGATGGTCTGGAACAGCAGGCTGTGGCTGGGATTGCGCGCGGGTTTCACCGCTTCGACGACCTGCTCGAACGGCACCTCCTGGTTGGCATAGGCAGCCAGCGTGTTCCGGTGGACCTGCGCCAGCAACTCGCCGACGGTGGCAGTGCCCGACACATCGAAGCGCAGCGCCAAGGTGTTGACGAAGCAACCGATCAGGCCTTCGAGCTCGGGCCGCGGCCGGTTGGCGACCGGGGTGCCGACGACCACATCGTTCTGCCCGCTCAGGCGCGACATCAGCAGGCTCCAGCCAGCCAGCAGGCTCATGAACAGCGTGACGCCATGCCGCTTGCACAGCTGCGCGACCGCCTGGCTCAACTCGGGCGAGAAGCGAAACGGCACGCTGGCGCCGGCGTAACTCTGGCGCGCCGGGCGCGGCCGGTCGAGCGGCATATCGAGCAGTGCTGGCGCTCCCGTCAGGTGCTGCTTCCAGTGGTCGACCTTGGCCTGCAGCGCCGCGCCCTGCAGCCAGCCACGCTCCCACACCGCGTGGTCGGCGTACTGCAACGGCAACGCCGGCAGCGGGTCGGCCAGGCCTTGGCTGAAGGCTGCGTACAGCTGGCTGACCTCGCGCAGCAGGATGCCGATCGACCAACCATCGGACACGATGTGGTGCATGCTGAGCAGCAGCAGATGCTCTTCGGCCGACACGCGCAAAAGTTCGCCGCGAATCAGCGGCCCGTGTGCGAGATCGAACGGGCGGGTGAACGCAGCCACCGTCAGGCGTTCGATCTCGTCGCGCAGTGCGTCGCCAGTGCAGCCGGTGAGGTCGCGCTCGATCAGCGCGAAGCCGGTGTCGGGCGCAGCGAAGCGCTGCACCGGCTGGCCGTCTTCGAGCACGAATGTCGTGCGCAGCGCCTCGTGGCGGGCAACGACACGGTCGAGCGTTGCCTGCAGCGCCGCACGGTCCAACTGGCCGCTCAGGCGCAAGCCCGCCGGCATCGCATAGGCGGCACCGGCCGCAGGGTCAAGCTGGTCCAGGAACCACAGCCGCTGCTGCGCCCATGACAGCGGCAAGGCGGCAGAACGGTCGGCCAGCGGGATCGATGCGGCGGCGTCGGACCCAGGCGTCACCGGCGCGGAACGGCGCAGCCGCAGCATGAGCAGCTCTCGCTGGCGGGCGCTGAGGTTCTTGATGGAATCGCCGTTCATGTTGTCTCCGGGGTCTCGTCTCGTTCGGCGCCACAGCGCCGTGGTTCTTCTGGAAAAGGGCCGCCGCTAGTGCAACGGGCGCGTCGCGGCCAGCGGATCAGTCGCTCTTCAACATGCGCTCCTGCTCGAGTTGGGCTTGCAGCTCTTCGTCCGACAGCTGCGCCAGGTCGGCACCGAGCGCCTCGATCTCGGCCAGGTCGAACTTGCGCAGTTCCAGCAGCACGATGTTTTCGGCCAGATCGGCCAGCCCCGGGGTCTGGAACACCTGCATCAGCGGCACCTCGAGGCCCAGCCGCTTGCGCAGGCGCACCACCACCTGGCTCGCCATCAGCGACGAGCCACCGAGCTCGAAGAAGTGGTCGTGGCGGCCAACCTGCGGCACGCGCAACAGCTCTTGCCAGATCTCTGCCAGCGTGGTCTCGATCTCGCCTTCGGGCGCCTCGTAGGCGTGCCCCGACAACGCGGTGAAGTCCGGCGCCGGGAAGGCCTTGCGGTCGAGCTTGCCGTTGGGCGTGAGCGGGAAGCTCGGCAACAGCACGAAGGCCGTCGGCACCATGTAATCGGGCAGCTGCTGGCCCAGCCGTTGCCGCAGCAGCGCGCTTTCGGGCGGGTCGCCGGTGAGGTAGGCCACGAGCCGCGGCTCACCGGGCTGGTCTTCACGCACCAGCACCACCGCCTCGACCACGCCTTCGCAGCGCGCCAGCTGCGACTCGATCTCGCCCAGCTCGATGCGGAAGCCGCGGATCTTCACCTGGTGGTCCAGCCGGCCGTGGAACTCGATCACGCCGTCGGTGCGGTAGCGCCCGATGTCGCCAGTGCGGTAGAAGCGCCCTGCCTTGCCCAGCGGGTGCGGTGGGAAGGCCTTGGCCGTCTGCGCCGCGTCGTTCAGGTAACCACGGCCCACGCCGATGCCGTCGACACAGATCTCACCTTTCACCCCCACTGGCACGGGTTGCAGCAGCCGGTCGAGGATGTAAATCCGGTTGTTCGCGGTCGGCCGCCCGATCGGGATCGCGCTGCCGTCATCCGGGCGTGTGTCGATCGCGTGCCAGGTCACGTCGTCCGAGCACTCCGCTGGGCCGTACATGTTGACCAGTGGCTTGTCGGGGAAGCGTGTGAGCCAGTCTTGCGCTAAGCGCAGACCTAGTGCTTCACCGGTGGGCACCAGGCAGCGCAGCGTCGTCAACCGCACCTCGTCGTGGCACGCATCCAGCAGGCTGCGCATCATGCTGGGCACGGTCTGCAGCAACGTCACCCGCTGCTCGTCCACCGCGGCCAGCAGCCGCTGCGGGTCGTAGGCGATCTCGTCTTCGAGGATCGCCGTGCAGCCGCCCACCAGCAGCGCCGCCAGCGACTGCCACACGCAGATGTCGAAGCTCGGCGCCGCCGTTTGCGCCAGCAACTCGTCGGGCCCAACGTTCAGGCTCGTGATCTTGCCGAACAGGTGGTTCAGCATCCCACGCTGCTCGACCATCGCGCCCTTGGGTTTCCCCGTCGAGCCCGAGGTGAAGATCACGTAGGCCAGGTCATCGGGTTGGCCGCCGCCATGGACGTAGGTGGGCTCACCGCTGCGCCAGTGCGCGTCGGCCACCACCGTCTTGACGGCCAACTCGCCCGCCACCGCCTGCACCTGCACCGCGCAGCGCTCAGATGCCAGCACCAGCGGCGAGCCGCTGCTGCGCACGATCTCCATCAGCCGCGCCGGTGGGTCCTTGATGTCCAGCGGCAAGAACGCCGCGCCCGCCTTGAACGTGGCCAGCATCATCGCCAGGAACATCACGTTGCGCTCGCACATCAGCGTGACCAGCGTCTCACGGCCTGCGCCATGCGCGACCAGCGCCAGCGCCAGCCGGTTCGCACGCTCGTCCAGCTCGCGGTAGCTCAGGCGCTCGCGTGCATCGGTGGCCGCCAGGCGGTCCGGGTGCAGGCGGGCCTGCTCTTCGAACAGTGCGATGTAGCCGCGCTCGAGCGGGAACGATTGCTCACTGCGGTTCCAGGTGTCCCACTGCAGCGAGAGTTCCTCGGCCGCGACGATCGGCAGCCGCAGCACGCTCGCCTGCTCGTCAGCAACCATGCCCGCCAACAACTGCTGCAGGCTGCCCACCACGCGCTGCACCGTCGTCTCGTCGAACAGATCAGTCGCGTAGACCAGGCCGCCGGCGATGCCGCCTTCGTGCTCGTGCAGCGACAGGTAGAGGTCGCAGTAGCTCGCGGTGTGCGGCGGCGACATCTGCTCGATCGCCAGCGTGGACAACTGCGCCTTCTCGGCCGGCGTGTTGTTCAGCGTCAGCATCACCTGGAACAACGGGCTGTGGCTGATGCTGCGTACCGGCTGCACCGCGTCGAGCACCTGCTCGAAGGGCACGTCCTGGTGCGCATAGGCATCGACCACGGTGCCGGCCGTGCGCTTGAGCATCTCGGCCACGCTCGGGCCATCTTCGACGCCCAGGCGCAAAGCGAGCGTGTTGAGGAAGAAGCCGATCAGCCCTTCGACCTCGCGCCGCGGCCGGTTGGCCACCGGCGTGCCGACGACCACATCGCCCTGCCCGCTCAGGCGCGCCATCAGCACGCTCCAGCCGGCCAGCAGCGTCATGAACAGCGTCGCACCGTGGCGCTGGCCCAGGGCCTTCAGCCCTTGCGTCAGCTCGGCCGACAGGTGCAACTCGACACTCGCGCCGGCGTAGCTTTGCACTGCCGGCCGCGGGCGGTCAATCGGCAAATCGAGCAATTCCGGCGCACCGGTCAGGTTCGCCTTCCAGTAGTCCAGCTGCGCCTGCAAGCGCTCGCCTTGCAGCCACTGGCGCTGCCACGCGGCGTAGTCCGCGTACTGCAGCGTCAGCGGCTGCAGCGGGTCTTCATGGCCTTGGCTGTGGGCCTCGTAGAGCGCCCCGACCTCGCGCACCAGCACGCCGATCGACCAGCCGTCCGAGATGATGTGGTGCTGGTTGATCAGCAACACGTGTTCGTTCGGTGCCAATGCCAGCAAGCGACCACGGATCAGCGGCCCGCGCGCCAGATCAAACGGTTGGCTGAAGAACTCGGCGCTCACTCTGTCGACTTCTCGGCGCTGCCCGGCTTCGTCCAGCGTGCTCAGGTCCTGCTCGATCAGCGCGAAGCCCACGCCTTCGTCGGCAATGCGCTGCACCGGCTCGCCGTTGTCCAGCACAAAGGTCGTGCGCAGCGATTCATGGCGCGCGACCACGCGGTCCAACGTTGCGCGCAACGCCGTGCGGTCAAGTGCGCCGCTCAAGCGCAGCCCTGCGGGCATGTGGTACGCCGCACCGGCGGCCGCGTCCAGCTGGTCCAGGAACCACAGCCGTTGCTGCGCCCACGACAGCGGCAATGGCCGTGTGCGGTCAGCCTGCGTGATCGCGGCCATCGCCGTGGCGCCGGCTCGCGCCAGCTGCGCAGCGAAGTCGGCCAGCACCGGATGGGCGAACACTTCGCTCAGCGGCACTTCCACGCCCAGGCGCTCACGCAGCCGCGAGGTCAGCTGTACCGCCAGCAGCGAATGGCCACCAAGCTGGAAGAAGTCGTCATGGCGGCCGACGCGGCCCAGACCCAGCAGGCTCTGCCAGACCACGGCCACGGCCTCTTCGGCGTCGCCTTGCGGGGCTTCGTACTTGCGGCTGGCCAAGGCGCTTTCGTCGGGCGCCGGCAGCGCCTTGCGATCAAGCTTGCCGTTGGGGGTCAGCGGGAAGTTCGGCAGCACGACAAAGGCTGCCGGCACCATGTAGTCGGGCAGCGCCTGGGCCAGGTGCTCACGCATTGCCGCGGGCTGCGGCACCACACCGTCTTCGCTGCGAACGTAGGCCACGAGCCTGGGGTCGTCGGCCAAGTCTTCACGCACCAGCACCACCGCCTCGACCACGCCTTCGCAGCGCGCCAGCTGCGACTCGATCTCGCCCAGCTCGATGCGGAAGCCGCGGATCTTCACCTGGTGGTCCAGGCGGCCGTGGAACTCGATCACGCCGTCTTCGCGGTAGCGGCCGATGTCGCCGGTGCGGTAGAAGCGCCCTGCCTTGCCCAGCGGGTGCGGCGGGAAGGCCCTGGCCGTCTGAGCCGCGTCGTTCAGGTAGCCGCGACCCACGCCGATGCCGTCGACACAGATCTCGCCCTTCACCCCCACTGGCACGGGTTGCAGCAACCGGTCGAGGATGTAGATCCGGTTGTTCGCGGTCGGCCGCCCGATCGGGATCGCGCTGCCGTCGGCCGGGCGTGTGTCGATCGCGTGCCAGGTCACGTCGTCCGAGCACTCGGCCGGGCCGTACATGTTGACCAGTGGCTTGTTGGGGAAGCGCTCCAGCCAGTCTTGCGCCAGCCTCAGCCCTAACGCTTCACCGGTGGGCACCAGGCAGCGCAGCGTCGTCAGCCGCACCTCGTCATGGCACGCATCCAGCAGGCTGCGCATCATGCTGGGCACCGTCTGCAGCAGCGTCACCTGCTGCTCTTCCACCGCGGCCAGCAGCCGCTGCGGGTCGTAGGCGATCTCGTCTTCGAGGATCGCCGTGCAGCCACCCACCAGCAGCGCCGCCAGCGACTGCCACACGCAGATGTCGAAGCTCGGCGCCGCCGTCTGCGCAAGCACCTCGTCGGCGCTAACGTTCAGGCTGGTGATCTTGCCGAACAGGTGGTTCAGCATCCCGCGCTGCTCGACCATCGCGCCCTTGGGCTTGCCCGTCGAGCCCGACGTGAAGATCACGTAGGCCAGGTCATCGGGCTGGCCGCCACCATGGACATACGTGGCCTCACCGGTGCGCCAATGCGCGTCTGCCACCACGGTCTTGACGGCCAGCTCGCCGGCCACCGCCTGCACCTGCGCGGCGCAACGCTCGGAGGCCAGCACCAGCGGCGAGCCGCTGCTGCGCACGATCTCCATCAGCCGCGCCGGTGGGTGCTTGATGTCCAGCGGCAAGAACGCCGCGCCCGCCTTGAACGTGGCCAGCATCATCGCCAGGAACATCACGTTGCGCTCGCACATCAGCGTGACCAGCGTCTCGCGGCCCGCGCCTTGCGCGACCAGCGCCAGCGCCAGCCGGTTCGCGCGATCGTCCAGTTCGCGGTAGCTCAGGCGTTCGCGCGCATCGGTGGCGGCCAAGCGGTCCGGATGCAGGCGCGCCTGCTCTTCGAACAGCGCGATGAAGCCGCGATCGAGCGGGAACGACCGCTCGCTGCGGTTCCAGGTGTCCCATTGCAGCGCCAGCTCTTCGGCCGCCACGATCGGCAAGCGCAGCACGCTCGCCTGCTCGTCGGCCACCATGCCCGCGAGCAGCTTTTCCAGGCTGCCCACCAACCGCTGTACCGTCGATTCGTCGAACAGATCGGTCGCGTAGACGATCTCGCCGCGCAGGCCATCGGGCGACTCGACCAGCGCAATCGTGAGGTCGAACTGCGTCGTGTGGTGCGGCGTGGTGACCGGCGCCAGCGTCAGGCCCGGCAGGGTCAGCGCGCCAGCCGGGGTGTTGTTCAACGCCAGCATGGTCTGGAACAGCGGGCTGTGCGCCAGCGTGCGCGGTGGCTGCAGCGCTTCGACGACCTGCTCGAATGGCAGGTCCTGGTGCGCATAGGCCGCGAGCGTGGTCGCCCGCACCTGGGCGATCAGGTCGGCCACGCTCGTCGTCTCGTCGACCTGCACCCGCAGCGCAAGCGTGTTGACGAAGAAGCCGATCAGCGGCTCCAGCTCGGCGTGCGGGCGGTTGGCGACCGAAGTGCCGACGACCACATCGCGCTGGCCCGACATGCGCGCGAGCAACAGCGACCAGCCGGCCAGCAGCGTCATGAACAGCGTTGCGCCATGCCGTTGCGACAGGCCGCGCAGGCCTTCGACGAGCGTCTCGGGCAGTGCGAAGCCGTGGCCCGCGCCGCGGTGGTTCTGGCGCGCCGGGCGCGGCCTGTCTGTCGGCAGTTCGACCAGGGCCGGCGCGCCGCGCAAATGCGTCGTCCAGAAATCGACCTGCGCTTGCAGGCGCTCGCCCTGCAGCCAGCCGCGCTGCCAGGCGGCGTAGTCGGCGTACTGGATCGGCAGCGGCGGCAGCGGGTCGGCCTGGTGCCGACTGAAGGCGGCATACAGCGCACTCAGCTCGCGCACGAACAGGCCAATCGACCAGCCGTCCGACACGATGTGGTGGACCTTGACCAGCAGCACGTGCTGCTCGTCAGCCAGTCTTAGCAGCAAGCCACCCGCCAGCGGACCACGCTCGAGGTCGAACGGTGCCTCGGCCTGGTCCAGGCTGTGGCGCTCGACCGCGAACTCTTGCTCGTGGCCGTGCAGCTCGCGCAGGTCATGCGCCTGCAGCGTGAAGCCGGTGTCGGCCTCGGCAATGCGCTGGCGCGGCTCACCGTCGACCAGATCGAAGGTCGTGCGCAGCGCCTCGTGGCGGGCGACGATGCGGTCGAGCGCTTCGCGCAGCGCCGGCTCGTTCAAGCGGCCGGTCAGGCGCAGCCCAACCGACATGTGGTACGCGGCGCCGGTCGCGGCATCCAGCCGGTCGAGGAACCACAGGCGTTGCTGCGCCCATGACAGCGGCAGCGCCACGTCGCGTGGCACGGGCGTGATGCCCAAGCTGCCGACCCGCGCCGCGACATCGACACAGCGTGCGAACGCCGACAGCACCGGATTCGCGAACAGCTCGGCCAACGGAATCTCGACGCCCATGGCCTGGCGCAGCCGCGCCACCAATTGCACCGCCAGCAGCGAGTGGCCGCCGAGTTCGAAGAAGTCGTCGTCGCGGCCGATCTGCGAAACACCCAACAGCGCCTGCCAGTGCTGCGCCAACGCCTGCTCGGTCGCCCCCTCGGGCGCCGCGACCTGCCGCGCCACCAGCGCGTCGACATCGAGCCCCTGCAGCCAACGTCGATCGATCTTGCCTTGTGATGTCAGGCGGAAAGCGTCCAGCGACACCAGCGCCGAAGGCACCATGTAGCGCGGCAGCGCCGCCGACAGCGTCTGCCGGATCGTCACGGTGTCGGGCACCTGCCCCGCGGCGGCGCAGAAGAAGGCCACGAGGCGACGGTCACCGCCCGGACCGTCTTTCGCGATCACCACGGCATCGGCCACGCCTTCGCAGGCGAGCAGCGCCGCCTCGATCTCGCCCAGCTCGATGCGGAAGCCGCGGATCTTGACCTGCGTGTCTTCGCGGCCGCGGAACTCGATCGTGCCGTGGCTGGACCAGCGGCCGATGTCGCCGCTGCGGTACATGCGGGCGCCAGGCAAGACGCTGAACGGGTCGGGCAGGAAACGCTCGGCATCGAGCTCGGGCCGGCCGAGGTATCCATCGGCCACACCGGCGCCACCGATCACGACCTCGCCGAAGACGCCGGGGGCGACAGGCTCCTGCCGATCGTCGAGGATGTAGACCTGCACATGCGGCAGCGGGCGGCCGATGGGCACCGGGCCCGTCGCGCGCGGGTCGCACAGGTGCACCGTCGCGGTGATCGCGGTCTCGCTCGGGCCGTAGGAGTTGTACAGCGGGTAGCGCGCGCCCCAGAACGCCGCAAGCGACGGCGGCAGCGCTTCGCCGCCGGTCATCAGTGAACGCAGCGCGCCCAGGTCGGTGTCGGCCGGGAAGCTCGCCAGCACACCGCCGGGCAGGCAGGCGTGCGTGGTCGCATGCGCGCGGATCGCGTCGGCCAACGGTGCGCCGAGCAGCTCGTGCGGCCGCAGCATGCACAGGCGCGCACCGGTCGACAAGGCCATCAGGATCTCGGACAGGCAGACGTCGAAGCCGAACGACAGGAACTGCAGCACGCGGCTGGCCGCATCGACCTGGTAGATCTCGATCAGGCCCGCGACGGTGCTGGCGACCGCGCGGTGCGGCACGCGGATGCCCTTGGGCTGGCCGGTCGAGCCCGAGGTGTAGATGACGTAGGCCGTGTCGTCGGGCGTCAGGCCCGGCACCAGCGGGTTCGTGTCGCTACCGCCCGATTCGGCGTCATCGTCCAGCAGCAGCGCGCGCCGCCCATCGGTGCGACACAGCGGCTCGAACGCCGCTTCGACCAGCAGCAGGGCCGCGGCGCTGTCGCCGATCATGAAGGTCAGGCGGTCGGCCGGGTAGGTCGGGTCCAACGGCACGGCCGTGCAGCCGGCCTTGAACACCGCCAGCACGGCCACCACCATGTGCACGTTGCGGCCGACGCAGATGGCGACGCGGTCACCGCGGTCGAGGCCGAGCGCGATCAGACGCTGCGCGAGCGCGTTGGCACGGCGGTTCAGCTCACCGTAGCCGATCGTCTGCTCGTCCCAGGCAACGGCCACCGCGATCGCATCGCGCGCAGCCTGCGCCTCGAACGGCGCATGGGCCAGGAAGGCTGGTGCGGGTTGCTCAGGCGCGTTGAAGCCGCGTGCGGCTTCGGCCAGGCGATGGGCCGGCAGCAGGCGCACGCGCTGCACTTCGCGCGTGTCGTCTTCGACCATGCCGGCCAGCACGCAGCTGAGGTGGTCGCGCCAGCGCGCGATCGTGGCCTCGTCGAACAAGGCCGTGGCGTAGGCGAAATGGCCGACCAGGCCACCGTTCGCCTGCTGCAGCGAGAGGTTCACGTCAGTGACGGTGTGCCGCACCTCGGCCTGCAGCATCTCGACCTCCAGCCCGTCGAGCGCGAAGCGACTGGCCATCGGCGTGTCGGCCATCGACAGCAGCGTCTGGAACAGCGGGTGGTGGCCCTGGCTGCGTGGCGGGTTCAGCTTTTCCAGCAGTTGATCGAACGGCAGGTCCTGATGGGCATAACCACCCAGTGCCGTCTCGCGCACCGCCGCCAGCAAGCCGGCCACGCTGGCCGTGCGATCGACATGCACGTGGAAGCACAGCGTGTTGACGAACAGGCCCGTCAGGCCCTCCAGCTCGACCCGGTCGCGGTTGGTGATCGCGCTGGCGATCACGACACTGTCCTGGCTCGACAGGCGCGACAGCAGCAGCGCCCAGCCGGCCATCACCGTCATGAACAGCGTGCAGCCGTGCCGCGCGGCGAGCGCGCGCAGGCCGGCGGTCAAGGCCGGCGACAACGACACCGGCAGCGACGCAGCCTCGAAACGCTGCGCGAGCGGACGGGGCCGATCGAGCGGCAGATCGAGCAGGCCGGGGGCGCTGTCCAGGTGCGCCTTCCACCACGCGAACTGCTGGTCCAGCCGATCGGCGCTCAGCTCGGCGCGCTGCCAGGCGGCGTAGTCGGCGTACTGGATGGGCAGCGCCGGCAGCGGGTCCGCACGGCCGGCGCGGAACGCGTCGTACAGCGCATTGACCTCGCGCACCATCACGCCGAACGACCAGGCGTCCGAAATGATGTGGTGCTGCGTGATCAGCAGCAGGTGCTCGTCGTCGGCCAGGCGCAGCAGGCGGCCCCGCACCAGCGGACCGTTGGCGATGTCGAACAGCGTCTGGGTTTCGAGCCGGCGCAGGCGCTCGATCTCGGCGGCCTGCACGTCCGCATCGAGCGAGCTCAGGTCGTGACAGGGCAGATCGAAGTGCGCGTCGGCATGGACGCACATCTGCGGCCGGTCGTTCACCGTCGGGAACGAGGTGCGCAGGTTCTCGTGCCGCGCGAGCACATGGTCGAGCGTGCGCTGCAGCGCTGCGCGGTCCAGCGTGCCAGTCAGGCGCAGCGCGCTCGGCAGGTGGTACATCGCACTGGCGCTGCGGTCGAGCTGGTCGACGAACCACAGCCGCTCTTGCGCCCACGACAGCGGCAAGGGTGCTCCGCGGTCGGCCTGCGGCAACGGTGCCAACGGCGACGCGGCGGCGGCTGGGATGCGAGCGGCGAACTCCGCCAGCACCGGGAAGGTGAAGACATCGTTCAGGTCGATCTTGACACCCAGCGCCTCGTGCAAACGCGCGATCACTTGCACGGCCAGCAGCGAGTGCCCGCCGACGGCGAAGAACTGGTCATCGCGGCCGACGCGGTCGAGCCCGAGCAGCGCGCACCACACCGCCGCCACGGCCTCTTCGGCTGCGCCGCGTGGCGCTTCGTAGGGGCGTGATGCGACAGCCGCATCGTCCGGCGCCGGCAGCGAATGCCGGTCGAGCTTGCCGTTGGGCAGCAGCGGGAATGTCGGCAGCACCACGAACGCGGACGGCACCATGTAGTCCGCGAAACGGCTGGCGAGCCGCTCGCGTTCAGCCACCGGGTCGATCTGCGCGCCGTCGGCCGCGCGGAGGTAGGCGACCAGGCGGCGGTCACCGGGCACGTCTTCGCGCATCAGCACGACCGCCTCGGCCACGCCGGGGTTGGCCATCAGCGCGGTCTCAATCTCGCCCGGCTCGATGCGGAAGCCGCGCAGCTTGACCTGGAAGTCGATGCGGCCGATGTAGTCCATCAAGCCATCGACGCTCCAGCGGCCGCGGTCGCCGCTGCGGTACAGGCGCGCGCCCGCTCGGCCGGAGAACGGGTCGTCGACGAAGCGCTCGGCCGTCAGCTCAGGCCGGTTCAGGTAACCGCGGCCGACACCGGTGCCGCCAATGTAGATTTCGCCGATCGCGCCGAGCGGCAACACCTGACCGTGCGCGCCCAGCACGTACAGCTGTACGTTGGGGTTGGGCCGGCCCAGCGGTACTGCAGGCAGCAGCGTCGTGCTGCAGGGGTGGACGGTGGCGACGATGCTGGTCTCGGTCGGCCCATAGCCATTGAAGACCGGACCACGCCGGGCCCAGCGGGCCGCAAGCGCGGGCGGGCACGCATCGCCGGCCATCACCAGGCACAGGCCGTCGAACGACACGTCCTGCGGCATCGCCGCGACGGCGGAAGACGGCAGGATCACGTGCGTGATGGCGCGCTCGCGCAGCGTGTCGGCCAGCGGCAGGCCGGGCCGCAGTGCTGAGCGTGGCGCCAGCACCAGCGTGGCCCCGCTGACCAGCGCCAACGCGATCTCCCACACGCCGGCATCGAAACTGCAGGTCGCAAACTGCAGGATGCGGCCGCCGGTGCGCAGCTCGAATGCATCGAGGTGCGACTGCGCGACATTGCACAGCCCGTCGTGGCGGTTCAGCACCCCTTTGGGCTGCCCGGTCGAGCCGGAGGTGTAGATCACGTACGAGACGTGGTCTGGCCGCAGGCCCAGGGCCACCGGGTCAGGGTCCGTGTCGGGTTGACCCTCGAAGACCGCGGGGTCATCGAGCAGCAGCGTGCGCAGGCCAGCCGGAACGGGCACCTGGCCCAGCAGCGCGCGTTCGCTGAGCAACACGGTCGGTGCGCTGTCCTGCAGCATGAACGCCAGGCGTGCCGTCGGCAGGCTCGGGTCGAGCGGTGCGTAGGCTGCGCCGGCTTTCAGCACGCCCAGCATGCCGACCACCAGCGCGAGACCACGCTCGACGCAAACGGCGACGCAGTCGTCGGGCCGAACACCCAACGCCAGCAGGCGATGCGCCAGCTGGTTGGCGCGCCGGTTCAGCTCGCCACAGCTCAGCGTCTTGCCTTCGAACTCGGCGGCGATGGCGTCGGGCTGGCGCCGGGCCTGCGCTTCGAACAGACTGTGCACGAAGGGCTCGGGGGCGAACGTGCGCGCGCTGTCGTTGAATGCGCACAGCAGGCGCTGGCGCTCCGATTCGGGCAGCACGGCGATCGTATGCATCGGCACGGATGCCCCGGCCTCCAGCGCTGCGACGACGCCTTCGACCGCACGCTGCAGGTAGTCGGCCATGCGGGCGGCCGAGACACCGCCGGTCAGCAGCGTGATCGAAAAGCCGGTCTGCAGGTCGTTGACCGAGGCCGTGATCGGCACCGTGCTGGCCTCTTCGGCATGCACGGTGCGCAGGCCGAGGGGGCCGGCGTCGGCCAGGTCGGTCGGAACGCCGTGGCGGTAGTTCAGCAGGCTGGTGAACAGCGGCACGCCGGGCGGCAACGCACTGCACTGCTGCACCATCGCCAGCGGCGCGTGCTCGTGCGCCATCAGCTCGCTCAAGCGCGTGAAGATCTGCGCCACGCAGTCGGCCACGCTGGTGGTGCCGGTGCGCACGCGCAGCGGCAAGGTGTTGATCAGCATGCCAACGACGTCGCCGATGCCGTCCGAGCCGCCCATGCGGCCGGTCAGCACGGTGCCGAAGACGATGTCGTCGCGGCCGCAGCACAGCGCGACGACCTGCGCCCACGCGACGTGGAACAGCACGCTGGGCGGCACGCCGAGGCGACGCGCCGCGGTGCGCACACGCTGCGCGAGCGGCGCATCGAGCGCGAGGTGGGCTTCGTCGCGGCGCGCGTCGGCGGGTTTGGCCATCAGGCCAAAGGGCGCGGAACTGTCGTCGATGTCGGCCAGCAGCGCGCGGAAGTAGTCTTCGTGCGACTTCGCCGGCAGCGCGAGGCTGCGCTCGACGAAGTGGCGGAACGGCACCGGCGCCGGCAGCGCGGGGCCGTTGGTCGCCTGCTGGCGTATCTCGCGCAGGACGACTTCGAGCGACACGTGGTCGGTGACGATGTGGTGCTGCAGCAGCGCCAGCAGCCAACCGCCGCGGCCGTCGGTCACTGCATGGGCGCGCAGCAGCGGCGCGTGGCGCAGGTCGATACGCGTGTGGCGCGGGTCGGTGAGGCGCAGCAGTTGATCGAGCGCCGGCCCGTCGCTGTCGGCGGGCAGCTCGTCGACCGTCAACTCGGCGTGGCGCAGCACGACCTGCACAGGTGCCGGCAGACCTTCCCAGTAGACCCCGGTGCGCAGCGCATCGTGGCGCTCGATCGCGGCTTGCAGCGCCGACACGAACGCGTCGAGATGGCCGCGGTCGTCGAAGCCGAGCACCGTGCGCGACAGGTAGGTGTCGCCATCCTGCTGACGCAGGTGGTGGTAGAGGATGCCTTCTTGCAGCGGCAACAGCGGGTAGATGTCTTGCACGGCGGCGGCACCGCCAGGCAGGGTCGCGGTGATGGTGTCGAGCTGGGGTTGCGTCAGCGTCACCAACGTCAAATCGTCGGGGGTGATGGGCTCGTCTTCGGCGCGTTGCGGCGCCGGCGTATGGGCCGCCGCGTCGTGCAACGCGGTGACGGCCACCGCGAGTCGCGCGAGCGCTGGCGTGTCGAACACTTGCCGCACTTCGAGCAGCCAGCCGCGCTGGCGCAGCCGCTCGACCATGGTCACGACCATCAGCGAATGGCCGCCCAACTCGAAGAAGTGGTCGTCGCGACCGACGCGCGGCACCTGCAGCAGCTGCTGCCAGATCTCGGCCAGTGCCGTTTCGACCTCACCTTGCGGCGCCGCATAGACGCGTGCCGCTGTCGCCGTCTCGTCCGGCTCGGGCAGCGCACGCCGATCGACCTTGCCGTTGGCCGTCACCGGGATCGCGTCCATGCGCACGAACGCCGCCGGCACCATGTACTCCGGCAGGTGCCGGCCCAGCTCGGCGCGCAGTGCGCCTGCGTCCACCGGCTCAGTGCTCGTCAGGTAGGCCACCAAGCGCTTCTCACCCGCGGCGTCGGTGCGCACCATCACGAACGCCTGCACGATGCCCGCGCACTGCGCCAGCCCCAGCTCGATCTCGCCGAGCTCGACCCGATAGCCGCGCAGCTTGACCTGCGAGTCGTTGCGGCCCAGGAACTCCAGGTTGCCGTCCAGCCTGACGCGGCCCAGATCGCCGGTGCGGTACAGCCGCGCGTTGGGGCGGCCGCTGAAGCGGTCGTCGACGAAGCGCTCGGCCGTCAGTTCCGGGCGCTTCAGGTAGCCGCGCGTGACGCCTTCGCCACCGATATAGATCTCGCCCTCGACACCCGGGGGCACCGGGTTGCCCCGCGCGTCCAGCACGTACAGCTGGCTGTCGGCAATCGCCCGCCCGATCGGCAGCGTGCGCTCGTTGACCGTGTGCTCACCGACGATGTACTCGGTGGTGAAGGTCGTCGTCTCGGTCGGCCCGTAGGCGTGGATCAGCCGGCATGCCGGCGCGCTGCGCCAGATGCCCAGCACGGTGGCCAGCTCGCTCTGGTCGCCACCGAACAGCAACACCTGCAGCCGCGCAAAGGCTTGCGCCATCGGCTGCGCGTAACGCTTGAGCAGTCCCGCGATCAGCTGCAGGATCGTGACCTGCTCGCGCTCCAGCAGCGCGGCCAGTTGTGCCGGCTCCAGCAGCACGTCCATCGGTACCACCACCAGCCGCGCGCCGTTGAGCAGCGTGCCCCAGATCTCCCAGGTCGACGCGTCGAAGGCAGGGTTCGCGCAGTACGCCAGGCAGTGTTGGGGTGAGAAGTCGATGAACGGCTGACCGACGTTCAGATGCACCACGTTGCGGTGCGTGACCATCACGCCCTTGGCTTGGCCCGTCGAGCCCGAGGTGTAGATCACATAGGCCAGTCGGTCCGGCGTCATCGCGATGGCGGGGTCGTGCTCGGGCAAGCCCTGCGTCAGTGCCGGGTCGTCCAGCAGCGCCACCGGCACCGTCTGCGGCAACTTCGCCTGCAGGTGCGACTGCGTCAGCAACAAGCGTGCTTCGGCATCGGCCAGCATGAAGGCCTGGCGTTCCTGTGGCACCGCGGGGTCGATCGGCAGGTAGGCCGCACCGGCCTTCAGAATGGCCAGCAGCGCCACGATCAGCTCGGCACTGCGATCGGCGCTGACCGCCACGCGGTCTTCGGCCTGCACGCCCTGCGCCAGCAGGTGGTGCGCCAGGCGGTTCGCGCGCCGGTTGACCTCGGCAAAGCTCAGACGACGATCGCCGTCGACCACCGCCACTGCGTTAGGCTGTTGCGCCGCCTGCTCTTCGAACAGCGAGTGCACCAGCCGGTCGCGCGGCGATTGGCCCAGGCGCGTGTTGTGGGCATTGAACTCGTGCGTCAGCTGATGCACCTCGTCCGCGCTCAGCAGCGCCAGCGCGCCCAGCGCCTGCTGCTCGTCGGCCACCATCGAGCCCAGCAGCGTCTCAAAGTGGCTCGCCCAGCGGCGCACTGTCGAGTCATCGAACAGGTCGCTGGCGTATTCGAGAACACCAATGAGCTGTTCGCCCGACTCGGACAGCGACAACGACAGGTCGGTCTTCGCTCGGATGCGGTCGCTCGCGATCGGCTCGATGCTCAGGCCGGGCAGCGTGATCGCATCGGTGGCCGACCACGTGCCGAGGGTGAACAGGTTCTGGAACACCGGGCCGTAGGCCAGGCTGCGCGACGGGTTCAGCGCCTCGACCACCTGCTCGAACGGCACATCCTGGTGCTCGAACGCGGCCAGCGTGGCCCGCTTCACCTGCGTGATCAGGTCGGCGACGCGGGTCGCCTCGTCGACACGCACACGCAGTGCCAGCGTGTTGGCGAAGTAGCCGATCAGGCCCTCGACCTCACGCGTCGGGCGGTTCGCCACGGGTGTGCCCACGACAATCTCGGACTGCCCGGACAGGCGTGCCAGCAGCACGGACCAGCCGGCCAGCAAAGTCATGAACAGCGTTGCGCCGTGGCGCTGGCCCAGCTCGCGCAGGCCGCGGCACAACGCCGGCGCCAGACGAAATTCGACACTGCCGCCGGCAAAGCTCTGCGATGCTGGTCGCGCACGGTCGGCCGGCAGTTCCAGCAGCGCTGGGGCGCCTTCCAGGTGCTGTCTCCAGAAAGCCAGCTGCGCATCGAGCGCGGCGCCTTGCAGGCGTGCGCGCTGCCATGCGGCGACATCTGCAAACTGCAGCACCGGTGCCGGCAACGGGTCGTTCTGCCCGGCGGCGAAAGCACGGTACAGCTCGGTGAACTCGCGCACGAAGACCTGCATCGACCAACCGTCGGTGACCAGGTGGTGCTGGCAGATCAGCAGCACGTGCGACTGGGCCCCCAGCCGCGCCAGCACGCCGCGCACGAGCGGCCCACGCGCCAGGTCGAACGGCGCCTCGGCATCGCGTGACGACAACGCAGCCAGCGCAGCCTCGCGCTCGTCCGGCGGCAACGCACCGAAGTCGCAGCGGGCCAATGGGAACGGTGTGCCGGCCGGTGCAATGCTCTGGACAGGTTCGCCGTCAACGGTGCCGACCGTCGTGCGCAGGCTCTCGTGCCGATCGAGCAGGCGGTCCAGGCTGGCCCGCAGTGCCGCCTCATCCAGCGCGCCGGTGATGCGCAGCGCCGAGAACAGGTGGTAGGCGGTGCTGGCCACCGGATCGAGGCGGTCGAGGAACCACAGGCGTTGCTGAGGCCACGACAACGGCAGCGCCTGGCCGCGGTCCACGCGCGGGATCTGCACCGGCGCTGGCGCGCTCGACTTCGCACCGCCGCTCTGCTGCAGCCGCTTCAGCAGCACCGCGCGCCGCAGCGTGTCCAGATCGCCATTCACGTGATCGGTCATGTCAGTTCACACCATTCAGGAGGGCCAGCAGGTCGGCCTCGGACAAAGTGGCCAGCTCACGCTCGAGCGCCTGCCGGTCTTGCGCGTCGTAGAGCGCCAGTTGCAGCGTCGTGATCTCGTCGGCCACGCGGCGCAGCACCGGCCCGGCGAACAGGGTTTTCAGCGGCAGCTCGACGCCGAACTGCTCGCGGATCCGCGCGACCAGTTGCACCGCCATCAGCGAATGGCCGCCCAACTCGAAGAAGTGGTCGTCACGGCCGGCGCGCGGCATCTGCAGCAGCTGTTGCCAGATCTCGGCCAGCGCCGCTTCGACCTCGCCTTGCGGCGCCGCGTAGGCGCGTGCAGCTGTCGCCGTTTCATCCGGCTCCGGCAGCGCCTTGCGGTCCACCTTGCCGTTGACCGTCACCGGGATCGCGTCCATCCGCACGAACGCCGCCGGCACCATGTACTCGGGCAGGTGCCGACCCAGTTCGGCCCGCAGCGCGCCGGCATCCACCGGCTCGGTGCTCGTCAGGTAGGCCACCAGCCGCTTCTCGCCCGCGGCGTCGGTGCGCACCATCACGAACGCCTGCTCGACACCCGCGCATTGCGCCAACCGCAGCTCGATCTCACCCAGCTCCACCCGGTAGCCGCGCAGCTTGACCTGGGAGTCGTTGCGGCCCAGGAACTCCAGGTTGCCGTCCAGCCTGACGCGGCCCAGGTCGCCGGTGCGGTACAGCCGCGCGTTGGCGCGTCCGCTGAAGGTGTCTTCGACGAAGCGCTCGGCTGTCAGCTCGGGCCGCTTCAGGTAGCCACGCGTGACGCCCTCGCCGCCGATGTAGATCTCGCCTTCGATGCCTGGCGGCACGGGGTTGCCGCGCGCATCCAGCACATACAGCTGGCTATCGGCGATCGCCCGCCCGATCGACAGCGTGCGTTCGTTGACCGTGTGCTCACCGACGATGTACTCGGTGGTGAAGGTCGTCGTCTCGGTCGGGCCGTAGGCGTGGATCAACCGGCACGCTGGTGCGCTGCGCCAGATGCCCAGCACGGTGGCCAGCTCGCTCTGGTCGCCGCCGAACAGCAGCACCTGCAGCTTCGCGAACGCTTGGGCCATCGGCTGCGCGTAGCGCTTGAGCAAGCCTGCAATCAGCTGCAGGATCGTGACCTGCTCGCGCTCCAGCAGCTCGGTCAATTGCGCCGGCTCCAGCAGCACGTCCATCGGCACCACCACCAGCCGCGCGCCATTGAGCAGCGTGCCCCAGATCTCCCAGGTCGATGCGTCGAACGCCGGGTTGGCGCAGTACGCCAGGCAGTGTTGGGGCGAGAAGTCGATGAAGGGCTGACCGACGTTCAGATGCACCACATTGCGGTGCGTGACCATCACACCCTTGGCCTGCCCCGTCGAGCCCGAGGTGTAGATCACGTAGGCCAGCCGGTCCGGCGTCATCGCGATGGCGGGTTCGTGCTCGGGCAAGTCCTGCGTCAAAGCCCGGTCGTCCAGCAGCGCCACCGGCACCGTCTGCGGCAACTTCGCCTGCAGGTGCGACTGCGTCAGCAGCAAGCGTGCTTCGGCGTCGGCCAGCATGAAGGCCTGGCGTTCCTGCGGCACCGCGGGGTCGATCGGCAGGTAGGCTGCACCTGCCTTCAGGATGGCCAGCAGCGCGACGATCAACTCGGCGCTGCGCTCGGCGCTGACCGCCACGCGGTCTTCGGCCTGCACGCCTTGCGCCAGCAGGTGGTGCGCCAGGCGATTGGCACGCCGGTTGACCTCGGCAAAGCTCAGGCGCCGATCGCCGTCGACCACCGCCACTGCGTCGGGCTGCTGTGCCGCTTGCTGCTCAAACAGCTCGTGCACCAGACGGTCGCGCGGCGACTTGCCGAGGCGCGTGTTGTGGGCGTTGAACTCGTGGGTCAGCTGATGTGCCTCGACGGCGCTCAGCAAAGCCAACGCGCCGACCGGCTGCTGCTCGTCGGCCACCATCGCCGCCAGCAGCGTCTCGAAGTGGCTGGCCCAGCGGCGCACCGTCGAGTCATCGAACAGGTCGCTCGAATATTCGAGAACGGCCATCAGGCCCGACCCGGCTTCGGTCACCGCCAGCGACAAATCGAAATGGCTGGCGGTCTGCGCCGAGTCCATCAGCGACCACTGCGTACCCGGCATCTGGAAGGCATCGCCAGGCGCGCTCTGGTGCAGCGTCAGCATCGTCTGGAAGACGGGGCTGTAGGCCAGGTGGCGCGACGGGTTCAGTGCCTCGACCACCTGTTCGAACGGCACGTCCTGGCGCTCGAAGGCGGCGACGGCGACCTGCTTCACCTCGGCCAGCAGATCGGCAACGCAGGCCGATTCGTCGATGCGCAAACGCAGCGCCAGCGTGTTGACGAAAAAGCCGATCAGGCCTTCGACCTCACGCGTGGCCCGGTTCGCCACCGGCGTGCCGATGACGACGTCGGTCTGCCCACTCAGGCGCGCGAGGAAGGTCGACCAGGCGGCCATCAGCGTCATGAACAGCGTCGCGCCGTGGCGTTGGCTGAGCTGGCGCAGGCCGCGAGACAAACCCTCCGGCAAGGTGAACTCGACACGACCGCCGGCAAAGCTCTGCGTCGCCGGGCGGGCACGGTCGGCCGGCAGCTCCAGCAACGACGGGGCGCCTTCGAGGTGCTGCTTCCACCAAGCGATCTGCGCCTCGACGGCGGCGCCGCGCAAGCGATCACGCTGCCAGGCCGCGTAGTCGGCGTACTGGATGGTCAGCGGCGCCAGCGGATCGGCCAGGCCCTGGTGGAAGGCCGCATACAGGGTGTTGACCTCTTGCACCAGGCGCTCGTTCGACCAGTGGTCGGTGACGATGTGGTGCAGCGTCATCAGCAGCACCGCGCGCTGCTCGGCCAGCAGGCACAGCCGCGCGCGGATCAGCGGGCCGGTGGCCAAGTCGAAGCGCTGGGCCAGCTCTTCGTCGCGGATCGCGACCAGACGCTCTTCGCGCTCGCTCTCGGGCAGCGCCGTCAGGTCGTGCAGGCGCAGCGGCAAGCCCGCATCGGCCGAGCCGATGACCTGCACCGGCTCGTTGCCAGCCGGGACGAAGACCGTACGCAGACTCTCATGCCGGCGCACCAGCGCGTCGAGCGTTCTCTGCAGCGCCGGCACGTCGAGCGCACCATCGATGCGAACGGCAATGTCGTAGCGGTAGGCCGCGCTGGCGGCCGGGTCGAGCGCGTCCAGGAACCACAGGCGCTGCTGCGCGAGCGACAACGGCAACGCGCCGTCGCGCGACACCGGCGCGATGGCGGCGAAGGTCTCGCGGGTCGCGGCGGCCACCACCTCGGCCAGCGTCTTCAGGCTGCTGTCGGCGAACAGGTCGGTGAGGTTGACCTCGACATGCAGCAGGTCGCGGATGCGTGCAATCAACTGGACGGCCAGCAACGAATGGCCGCCGAGTGCGAAGAAGTCGTCGTGGCGGCCGATCTGCTCGAGCCCCAGCAACTCCTGCCACAGCCCGGCCAGCGCCTGCTCCAACTCACCTTGAGGGGCCTCGTACAGGCCGTGCACAAAGGCTTCGGCATCGGGCTCGGGCAAGGCCTGGCGGTCGGTCTTGCCGTTGGGGTTGAGCGAAAAGCGCTCGATCAGCACGAAGGCGCTCGGCACCATGTAGTCGGGCAGCCGCGCGGCCAGGTGGTTGCGCAGGTCGGTGACGACCACGTTCATGTGCGGCCGGGGGATCACATAGGCCACCAGCCCGGTCGAGCCGGACGGGTGGTTGCGCGGCATCACCAGGCCATCGCCCACCTGCGGGTGCGTGCGCAGCACCGACTCGATCTCGCCCAGCTCGATGCGGAAGCCGCGCAGCTTGACCTGGAAGTCGCTGCGGCCGATGTAGGCAATCTCGCCACCCGGCAACCAACGGCCGACGTCGCCGGTGCGGTACATCCGCGCACCCGGCTCGAACGGGTCGTCGATGAAACGCTCGGCCGTCAACTCGGGCCGGCCGAGGTAGCCGCGCGCGACACCGAGGCCACCCACGTAGAGGTCGCCCGGCAGGCCCGGCGGCACCGGCGTGAGGGTTTCGTCGAGCAGGTAGACACGCGCGTTGGCGATCGGCCGGCCGATGTGCGGCCGCTCGTCGCCAGGCTGGATGCGCCCGATGGTCGCGTCGACCGTGCATTCGGTCGGGCCGTACATGTTGAAGAAGTGGATGTGGGATGCATTGCGCAGGCGCTGCCACATCGACTCGGGGATGGCCTCGCCACCCAACACCACCACCGTCGGCACGTGGGCCTGTGCGGGGTCGAGCAAGCCAGCTTCCAACAGCACGGCCAGCTGCGAGGGCGTGCTGTCCACCGCATCGATGCGATGCGACTGCAGGAAGGCCATCAGCGCCGCGCCGTCGGCGCGGATCGCCTGCGGGATCAGGTGCACGCAGTGGCCCGACAGCAGCTGCAGCCAGCCCTTGAGCGACATGTCAAAGGCGAATGACGCGTTCAGCGCGACCTGCGAACCGATGGGCAGCCCGGCGTGCGTGCTGGCCTGCATCACGCGCCAGAAGTTGAGCGCCGAGCGGTGCTCCACCATCACGCCCTTGGGGGTTCCGGTCGAACCCGAGGTGTAGATGACGTAGACCAGGTGCTGGGCCGAGAGATTCGCCGGGACCGGGTTGTCTTCCGACACCGGCCACAGCGTTTCATCGTCCAGCGCCAACACACGCAAGGTGCCGGCCGGCAACCGGCCCGCCAGCGTGGCCTGGGTCAGCAGCGTGGTCGCGCCGCAATCGGCGAACACGGTCGCCAGGCGCTCGTGCGGCTGGTCGGGCTCGACCGGCACATAGGCCGCGCCGGCCTTGAGGATGCCGAGCCAGCCGATCGCCATCTCCAGGCTGCGCTCCAGGCACAGCAGCACCCGGTCATCGGGGCCGATGCCCATCGCGATCAGCGCGCGGGCCACGCCGTTGGCGCGCCGGTTCAGCTCACCGAAGCTGAGGCTTCGTCCATCGGCCACGATCGCAGGCGCATCGGGTTGCGCGGCGGCCTGCACTTCGAAGGCCAGCGCGATCGTCCAGTCGTCGCGCGCTTCGCGCGGCCCCTGGGCCGCTGCCAGCACCGCCGCCCGGGCTGCGTCGTCCAGCAGGGGCAACTGGCGGATTGCGCGCTGGTCGTCTTCGACCATCGCCGCCAGGACCATGCGCAGGCTGCCCAGCCAGCGCTGCACCGTCGAGGCATCGAACAGGTCGGTGCGCCACGACAGCTCGCCTTCGATCCCGTCATCCACTTCGACCAGCGTCAGGTGCAGGTCGAAGTGGGTGCTGCCGCGCGCCGGCGGCAGCGGCTCGAACACGATGCCGGGCAGGCGCAGCTCGCCGCTCATGCCGACATCGTTCATCGTCAGCATGGTCTGGAACAGCGGGCTGTGGCTCTGGCTGCGCGCCGGGTTCAGCGCCTCGACGACCTGCTCGAACGGCAGGTCCTGATGGGCATAGGCACCGAGCGTGCGGGCCTTCACCTGGGCCAGCAGGCTGGCGACTGTCGGGTCGCTGACCAGGCTCAAGCGGATCGCCAGGGTGTTGACGAAGAAGCCGATCAACCCTTCGACTTCGCGCCGCGGCCGGTTGGCCACCGGTGTGCCGATGACCACATCGGCTTGGCCGCTCAAGCGTGCCAGCAGTGCGGCCCAGCCCGCTAACAGCGTCATGAACAGCGTTGCGCCGTGGCGCTGGCCGAGAGTCCTCAGGCCTTGCGTGAGGTCAACCGGCAGGTGCAACTCGACACTTGCGCCGGCATAGCCTTGCACGGCCGGCCGCGGCCGGTCCAGCGGCAGGTCCAGCAGCTCCGGCGCGCCGCTCAGGTGCGACTTCCAGTAGTCCAGCTGCGCCTGCAGCCGTTCGCCTTGCAGCCACTGGCGTTGCCACGCGGCGTAGTCTGCGTACTGCAGCGCCAGCGCTGGTAGCGGATCCGCCCTGCCCTGGCTGTGTGCTTCATACAGCGCCCCCACCTCGCACACCAGCACGCCGATCGACCAGCCGTCCGAGATGATGTGGTGCTGGGTGATCAGCAGCACGTGTTCGGTTGGTGTCAATGCCAGCAAGCGGCCGCGAATCAGCGGCCCGCGCGCCAAGTCGAAGGGTTGGCTGAAGAACTCCGCGCTGACTCTGTCGACTTCTCGCTGCTGTGCCGCTTCGTCCAGCGCGCTCAGGTCCTGCTCGATCAGTGCGAAGCCCACGCCTTCTTCGGCAATGCGTTGCACCGGCTCGCCGCTGTCCAGCACAAAGGTCGTGCGCAGCGATTCGTGCCGTGCCACCACGCGGTCCAACGTTGCCCGCAACGCCGCGCGATCGAGTGCGCCGCTCAAGCGCAGCCCCGCGGGCATGTGGTACGCCGCACCGGCCGCCGCGTCCAGCCGGTCCAGGAACCACAGGCGTTGTTGGGCCCATGACAGCGGCAGTGGCCGCGTGCGGTCGGCCAGCTCGATGGATGCCATCGCCGTGGCACCGGCTTGCGCCAGTTGCGCGGCAAAGTCGGCCAGCACCGGGTGCGCGAAGACTTCGCTCAGCGGCACTTCCACACCCAGGCGTTCGCGCAGGCGAGAGGTCAACTGCACCGCCAGCAGCGAGTGACCACCGAGCTGGAAAAAGTCGTCGTGGCGGCCGACCCGGTTCACACCCAGCAGGCTCTGCCAGACCGAGGCGACGGCCTGTTCGGCATCGCCTTGCGGGGCTTCGTACTCGCGGCTGGCCAGCGCGTTTTCGTCCGGTGCGGGCAGCGCCTTGCGGTCGAGCTTGCCGTTGGGCGTCAGCGGGAAGCTGGGCAGCACGACGAACGCGGCCGGCACCATGTAGTCCGGCAGTGCTTGGGCCAGGTGCGCACGCAATGCCGTGGGCTCCAGCACCATGCTCTCATCACCGCGCAGATACGCCACCAGGCGCTGCTCGCCGGGCCGGTCTTCGCGCGCCAGCACCGCCGCCTCCGCCACACCATCGCAACGCACCAGCTGCGCCTCGATCTCGCCCAGCTCGATGCGGAAACCGCGGATCTTGACCTGGAAGTCGGCGCGACCGAGGTATTCGAGCCGGCCGTCGGCGCGCCAGCGGCCAAGGTCACCGGTGCGGTACAGGCGCTGCGGCTGGGCACTGTCGCGCGGCCCTTCGACGAAGCGCTCGGCCGTCAGCTCGGGCCGCCCCAGATAGCCGCGAGCCAAGCCCGCGCCACCCACGCAAATCTCGCCGACGACGCCGAGCGGCACTAGCCGCAGACTCGCGTCGAGCACCAGGATCTGCGCGTTGGCAATCGGCCGGCCGATGTCGCAAAAGGACAGGTCGTTGCTGTCGACCTCGGCCACGGTGCACCACACCGCCGCTTCGGTGGGCCCGTATTCGTTGTACAGCGCGGCCACCGCACCGAGCTGCTCGCGATGGCGTCGCACCACACCGTCTTGCAGCGCCTCGCCGGCGACGATCACCGTGCGCAGGCTGGCGAGCTGGCCTTCACGCGCCACCGACAAGGTCGCGTCGTACAGCGACGGCACACTGAGCCACAGGTCGACACCATGCCGCTCGACGAGTGCGGCCAGCCGCACCGGGTCGCGCGCCTCGTCGCCGTCGGCAATCACCAGGCGCGCGCCGGCGGACAGGGCCCAGAACAACACCGCGACCGAGCTGTCGAAAGCGAACGACGGAATCAGCAGGAAGGTCTCGCGCGGCGCGTAGCAGGCCTGACGCGCCGCGTTGGAGGCGGCGAATGCGTGGTGCTCGATCACGACGCCCTTGGCATCGCCTGTCGAGCCCGAGGTGTAGATCACATACGCCGGGTGATGCGTCGCCAGGCCCAGCATGGCCGGCTCAGGATCCACGTCGAGACCATTGACGAAGGCCTCGGCGTCCACGCCTTCGTCGATTGCGACGACCGGGCAAGGCGGCGTCAGGCCTGAGCGCGCCAACAGCGCGAACTCGGCCACCAGGACCACCGGCGCGCTGTCGTCGAGCATGCGGGTCAGCCGTTGCACCGGGTACGACGGGTCGAGCGGCACATAGGCCGCGCCCGACTTGAGGATGCCCAGCACGCCGACCACCAGATCGAGGCCACGCTCGGCACACAGACCCACCAGGTGGCCCGGTCGGACGCCTGCCGCCTGCAGCCGATGCGCCAGGCGGTTGGCACGCCGGTTCATCTCGCCATAGGCAAGCGTCTGGTCGCGACAGGCCAGCACGATTGCATCGGGTTGGCGCGCGGCCTGCTGCTCGATGAGGCCGTGCACGAAGCTGTCGCGTGCGATGTCGAGCGACGGGCCCGAGGCGCCGGCCAGCGCTTCACGACGATCGGCGTCGGACAGCAGCGGCAGCCCATCGAGCGCGACCCCATCGTCGGCGCACAGCGCGCGCAGCAGCGTCACCAGGCTGCGCGACAAGCGCTCGATCGTCGCGCGGTCGAACAGGTCGGCGGCATAGTCCAGCCCGCCCGCGACGCCACCGTCGCTGACGTTCAGCGCCAGCGTCACGTCGCAGCGGGTCGTCGTCGTGGCCTGTGGCAACAGCGCCAGTTGCAGCCCGGTCAATGCCAGGTCTTGCGCGGTGGGCGCGGTGTTCAGCGCAAACATCGCCTGGAACACCGGGTGGTGGCTGCGGCTGCGGCGAGGCTGCACCGCCTCGACCACGCGCTCGAACGGTGCGTCCTGGTGGGCGAGCGCCGCCAGCGTGGTGGTGCGCACCTGCGCCAACAGCTGCGCCACCGTCACGTCCGATTCGATCTCGACGCGCAGCGCGAGCGTGTTGACGAAGAAGCCGATCAGCGGCTCGACCGCCAGCTGCGGCCGGTTGGCGACTGGCGTGCCCACCACGACGGTGGCTTGGCCCGAGACGCGCGACAGCAGCGTCGACCAGCCCGCCAGCAGCACCATGAACAACGTCAGATCGTGGCGACGCGCCAGCGCCTCCAGCGACGCCACCAGGTCGACCGGCAGGCTGATCGGCACCGTGCCGCCCGCGTGGCCCTGCACCGCCGGCCGCGGCCGGTCCAGCGGCAGGTCCAGCAGCTCCGGCGCGCCGTTCAGGTGCGACTTCCAGTGGTCCAGCTGTGACTGCAGCCGTTCACCCTGCATCCACTGGCGTTGCCACGCCGCGTAGTCCGCGTACTGCAGCGTCAAGGGCGGCAGCGGGTCGCCCTGGCCGTGGCTGAAGGCCTCGTACAGCGCCCCGACCTCGCGCACCAGCACGCCAATCGACCAGCCGTCCGAGATGATGTGGTGCTGGTTGATCAGCAACACGTGTTCGGTCGGCGTCAACGTCAGCAAGCGACCGCGGATCAGCGGCCCGCGCGACAGATCGAACGGTTGGCTGAAAAACTCAGCGCTGACTCTTTCGACGTCCCGCGATTGAGCCGCTTCGTCCAGCGCGCTCAGGTCTTGTTCGATCAGCGCAAAGCCCACGCCTTCGTCGGCAATGCGCTGCACCGGCTCGCCGCTGTCCAGCACGAAGATTGTGCGCAGCGATTCGTGCCGTGCCACCACGCGGTCCAGCGTTGCACGCAATGCCGCGCGGTCCAGCGCGCCACTCAAGCGCAGCGCTGCAGACATGTGGTACGCCGCACCAGCGCCCGCATCCAATTGATCAAGGAACCACAGCCGTTGCTGGGCCCATGACAGCGGCAGTGATCGCGTGCGGTCGGCCTGCGTGATCGCGGCCATCGTGGTGGCGCCAGCCTGCACCAGCTGCGCGGCAAAGTCGGCCAGCACCGGGTGGGCGAAGACCTGGCTCAGCGGCACCTCAACGCCCAGGCGCTCACGCAGCCGAGAGGTCAGCTGCACCGCCAGCAGCGAATGGCCACCGAGCTGGAAGAAGTCGTCGTGGCGGCCGACGCGCGCAACCTCCAGCAGCGACGCCCACACCGCCGCCACGCCCGCCTCGATTTCGCCCTGCGGTGCCTCGTAGGCCCGGCTGGCGAAGGCCCCCTCGTCCGGCGCCGGCAAGGCCTTGCGGTCGAGCTTGCCACTGGGCGTGAGCGGGAAACGATCGAGCGCGACGAACGCGACCGGCACCATGTAGTCCGGCAGCGCCTGCGCCAGCTGCACGCGCAATGCGGCCGGCTCGAGCACCACGCCGTCGTCACCACGCACATAAGCGACCAGGCGCTGCTCGCCGGGCCGGTCTTCGCGCGCCAGCACCGCCGCGTCGGCCACGCCCACGCAGTGGCGCAGCGCGGTCTCGATCTCGGCCAGCTCGATGCGAAAGCCGCGCACCTTGACCTGGAAGTCGTTGCGGCCCAGGTACTCCACCTGCCCATCCGCCAGCCAGCGCGCCAGGTCACCGGTGCGGTACAGGCACGCCTGGGGGTCGTCGGTGAACGGGTCGGCGACGAAGCGCTCGGTCGTCAGCTCCGGCCGGTTCAGATAGCCCCGCCCGACCGGCAGACCGCCGATGTGCAGTTCGCCGGCCACCCCGATCGGTGTCGGCTGGCCGAAGGCGTCGAGGACGTGCAGGCGTGTGTTCGCGATCGGCCGGCCGATCGGCACGAGATCGACAGTGCCTTCACCAGCCGTCCACACGCTGACCTCGACCGCCGTCTCGGTGGGGCCATACAGGTTGTGCAGGCTGGCCTGCGGCCACGCTTGCCGGGCCCGGTTCGCCAGCACCGGCGGCAAGGCCTCGCCGCTGCACTTGATGAGACGCAGCGACGCGCCGCCGCCCGGCGGGACCGCGTCGAGAAACGCCTGCAGCATCGACGGCACGAAGTGCAGCACCGTGATGCCGCAGCGGTCGATCGCCTGGGCCAGGTAGTGCGGATCCTGGTGCCCCTCGGGCCGCGCCATCACCAGCCGCGCGCCGGCCAGCAGTGGCATGAAGAATTCCCAGACCGAGACGTCGAAGCCGAACGGCGTCTTCTGCAGCACGCGGTCTTGCGGCGTCAGCGCAAAGGTCTGCAGCCCCCACCACAAACGGTTGACGACGGCGCGGTGCGCGTTCATCGCGCCCTTGGGCCGGCCGGTCGAGCCGGAGGTGAAGATCACGTAGGCCAGGTGGTCCGGCCGCAGCGATGGCAGCAGCGGGTCGTAGTCGGGCGCATCGGCAAAGGCTGTGCCGATGCGGTGCACCGGCACGCCGCCCGCGGCCATCTTGTCGAGCGCCAACGCAACAGCCGGCATAGCCTGTGCCGCGCCATCGGCCAGCACCGCAACCGGTGCGGCGTCTTCCAGCATCTGCAGCAAACGCTGGGTCGGCTGCGTGGGTTCCAGCGGCACATAGGCGGCGCCGGCCTTCAACGCACCGAGCAGCGCGATGACCATCTCGAAGCCGCGCTGCGCGCAGACGACGACCCGGTCGTCCGGCTGCACGCCCAGCGCCAGCAGCCCGTGAGCCACGCGGTTGGCGGCCTGGTTCAGCGCGGCGTAGCTGAGCGTCTCGCCCTCGAACTCGACCGCCACCGAGCCGGGCTGTTGCACCGCGCGGCGCTCGAACAACCGGTGGATCAGCGCGTCGTTTGGCAGCGCCAGCGCCGGCCCTTGGGACCAGCGCGCCAGCAGCGCCCGCTCCGGCTCGGCCAACAGGTCCACCCGGTTGACCGGCTGCTGGTCGTCGTCGGCCAGCGCTTCGAGCGCCCGCCGGAAGTGCTGCGCCATCCTCTCGATGCTGGCGGCGCTGAACTTGCGCGAGTCATAGCGGAAGTCGCAGCGAACGGCATCACCCGCTTCCAGCGCTTCGAGCGTCAGGTCGAGATCGATGTTGCCGCTCTGGTGCAGCTGGAAGGCGCTGATGTCGTGTCCGCCCCAGTGGGCCCGCCCGCCGCCGTGCTCGTTCCACAACGAGCCGAGACCACTCGCGTGGCGCGCGTTCTGGAACAGGAACATCGTGTCGAACAGCGAACGCACGCCGTTGCGCAGCGGCGCCGCCGCGCCGAGGCTGTCGACCAGCAGGTTGAGCGGGTACTCCTGATGGCGCAAGCCACGCATCGTCTTCGCGCGCACCATCGCATGCAGGTCCGCCAACGTCGTCTGCTCTTCGAGGCGGCAGCGGATGGGCACCGCATTGACGAAGTCGCCGACCACGCCTTGCCAGGCCACATCCGTGCGGCCGGGCATCGGTGAGCCAATCACCAGGTCGCGCTGGCCGGTGTGGCGGTGCAGCACGGCCACGTAAGCAGTCAGCAAAGCCGTGTAGAGGCTGCCACCGCGGCGGCGGGCGGCATCGCGCAGGCGGTCGTCCAACTCGGGTGGCAGGTACAGGCTGGCCACGCCAACCTCGTACGGCGCAGCGTGCCAGTCGGTGCGGTCAGCCGGCAGTTGCAGCAGCGGCAGCGGTGCCTCGAGCTCGGCCCGCCAGTAGGTGCGCTGACGCTGCGCCGCCGGGCTGTTCAGCCAGGTGCGCTGGTGCTGCACGAAGGCGCGGTAGTCCATCGCCGGCCCTGTCGGCACCACGCCAGATGAAGCGAGCTGCTGGTCCAGCTCGTCGAACATGCGCCAGAACGACCAGCCGTCGCCGACCAGGTGGTCGAACGCCAGCAGCATCACGCTGCGCTGGTCGCCCAGCGGGTAGACATGGACGCGGATCAGCGGCGGTGACGAGAGGTCGAACGGGTGGGTCGCATCGGCCCACACACGCGCCGCGAGGTCGTCGCCAGCGCCCACGTCGATCACCTTCAGCGCCGACGGCACGTCGTCAACGATCTGCTGCTCGGGCTCGCTGCCGTGGCAGCGGATGCGGGCCCGCAGCATCGGGTGCCGCTGCACGAGCGCCTGCACGGCCTGGTCGAGCCGCGCCAAGTCCAGCAGGCCGTGTACGTTGAACGCGAAAGCGTTGTTGTGCCGGCCCTGGCATGTCGGGTCGAGCTGGTAGAGCAACCAACGGCTGCGCTGGCTCTGCGAGAGCGGGAACCAGCCCTGCGTGTCGTCTTGTCCGCCGGCCGCCGTTGATGTCACCGACGCCGATTGACCGTCCAGCCTGTCGGCCGGAGCGTGTTGCGGGAAAGACTCGAGGATCGTCATGGACATTCCAGGCAGGCCGCCCTGGCGCGAACAGGCCTGGCGGGCAACAGCATCGAGACGGGCCGAAGCCCGGACATCAGCGAAGACGGGTCGTGAAGAGAAAGCTCCGGGCAGCGCGTGGTGCTAACCGACGCGCAGGCTCAGGCGTCTGCGTTGGCGAGTTCAGATGGACTCGGTGCCGCGGTAGGTGATGCTTCGTGCTCGAACACCACCTCGCGCCGGATGTACAGGCGTTCGGCCGGGATGCCGATGCCGTTGCAGTGGGCAACGAACTTGTCGGCCTCGGTGAGCTGGGTGCTGTCGGCCGAGTACTGCAGGCCCATGATGCATTTCATCCACGGCTCCTGCCCCATCGCGTAGACGAACACGCGCGGCGGGTTGATCTCGGCCAGGATGTTCGAAGCACGCTGGCAGTCGGCGCCGGACAGGCGACGTGACTCGTTACTGCGCCGGTTCACGGGCTTGGCCAGCAGCGGCTCATACAGCCAATTCAGCGGGGCGCCGACGCACTCCATGCCGATGAACAGCGCATCGACCCGCCCGACGCGCTGCATCATGCGGCGGTACATCATCACGTCGCGCCCGTCGGAGTCGATCAGGAACATGAACTTCTTGCCCGCCATCTCGACCAGCACGGCGTGCTTGCTGAAGATCGGCATGTCGGCATGCTCGCCTGTGAAGGGCAGGCTGGTGATCTCGCCGCCGGGCATCTTCACGCTGTCGTAGCAGTCGAGCACGTCGATGTCGTGGAAGCCCAGCTCCTGCAAGGTCAGCTTGACCGATGGGTCGGCGATGTTGCCGCTGTTGTTGGCCGGCACGACGAAGCGCTTGATGCGGTGGCGGATCTGCAGCAGCATCTCGGGCGCCAGGTGGTCCTGGTGCGCGTGCGAGATGACGACGTAGTCGATGACCTCGGGCAGGTCGTTGATCGTCAGGCGCAGCTCGTCGGACTCTTCGATGCTGAAGAACGGGTCGAACAGCACCGACACCTCGTCGGTCTGCAGCAGCACGCAGGCGTGGCCGAAGAAGCGCATGCGAACGCCGTCGCCCACATAGTCCTGGCCGGTGCGCCGCCGCGGCGCCTTGTCGGTGAAAAAGCTGCGAAACGAATCAAGCCGGTCATCGCCCACTTCGAACAGGCGCGCGATCTCGGCGAATGAGGCCGGCTGCTGGCGCATGCGGCACAGCGCGTCCAGCCTCGGGTCGGCGAACGGCATGCGGAAGAACTCGCAGCCCGGCGCCTCCAGGCGCGGCGTGCTCATGAAGAAGTGGCGGTCGTTCTCGCTCGTCAGCTGCAGCATGATCTCTTGCGCGTGGCGCGCCATGCCGGTCTGGTAGAGCAGCGGCTCGAAGAAGCGGAAGCTGGGCCGGTGGTGCACGTCGTAGGTGAACTCGACCAGGCCGCGCAGCGATTCGGGCAGCTTGTCGTAGAACTCGTGCAGCGAGAAACCCTGGGCACTCTTCTGCAGCTCGGCATCGAGCGCACGCAGGTCTTCGCCAAGGCGGATCAGGTCGGCACACTCGCTCTTCGTGTCGGCGATCAGCTTCGCGACGCGCTCGACGTCCGACTCGGCCAAGCTGACGAACGGGCCGCCGTACATGTTCGGGTCCCGATTTGCCGAGACATGCACCATCGGGTTGTCGACGAAGTTCTGCAGCAGCGGCAGGATGCGCTGGTTCAGGTGCAGCGCCAGCTGTGCCGGCGCGACCAGGTGCGACCACGACCACCAGCGGCAGACCAGCGGCTCCAGTTTCACTTCGGGTTTCAGGTAGACCAGGTCAGTCATGGCGTCGTCTCGTCGTGCGGTGAAGTTCGTCGAAGGCAGCGTCGCTTCAAGTGCGCGATAGCCAGGCAAAGGTCTTGCGCGTGCCGGTGAAAGGCTCCCGGCCGTGCATCATCAAAAGGTTGTCGAGCATCAGAAGATCGCCGCGGCGCCAATCGAAAAGCAGCTTGCAGCTCGTGATCACGCGGCGGATCTCGATCAGCATCCCGTCGTCCATCGGGCTGCCGTCGCCGAACTCGCAGTGGTGCGCGAGCTGGCCGCGCGGCTCCAGCAACTGCCGCAGCGCCGGGTGCAGGGCAGACGGGTGCCATTGCTCGGCCTGGTTGAACCAGACTTCTTCGCCGGTCTCCGGGTGCTGCGTGAACGCGTCGCAGCAGGTGGCGACGTACAGCGTGCCGTCGTCCATCCACTCGTGGGTCGAGCCGAGCTTGCGCAGGATGTCGGCCAGCTCGTCGCGGTCCTGGGTCTGGTAGGTCTCCTGCCAGGTCTTGCCCATCCTCAGCCGCGGATGGAAATGCCGCACGTAGCGCACGCGCCGTTCGCGCAGGCGCCGCACGATGTCGCCCGGCATCGTCCGCATCACGTCGACACCATGGGCAAGCGAGGTCTGGCCACCGGTCAGCGCCGGCTGATCGCTGAAGAAGAACAACCGCTTCGGCCATGTCGGCGCGTACGACAACTCGTTGTGCAACGAGATCGATTCGCTGGCCGGGTAGTCGGTGGAAGTGAAGACGTCGTGCAGCACGCGGGTGCGCGGCGAGTTGCCGCCGACATAGGAGAAGTTCTCTCCGCCAAGGCGCGAGACGGCGACCTGGAAATCTGCTGCGCCTGCCAGCGCAAATCCGCGGAACAGGATCGCGCCGTGCCGCTTCAGCAGCGCGTTGATCTCGTCACGGCGGGCACCGATGCCGTCGAGCAAGGCCGACAGGTCGCCGTTGCCGCCATCGGGCGTGAACACGACCGGGTGGTGCGACTCGGTGAAGAGCGGGGCGATCGGCATGATGTCAGTCCACCGACTCGAGGCCGAAGAAGTCGGGCACCGAGAACGTCAGCCCTTGTTCACGCGCGCGGCGATGGACCTCGTGGCCGATCGCCAGGTCGAGGATGCCCATGCCGAAAGGCGAGAAGATCAACGGCCGCGAACGGTTGAGCGTCACCTCGCCGCGCATCAACTGCGCGATCGTGCCGGTCACGAAGTTGCGGTGGCCGCACAGCTGCTCGGCCAGGTGCGGCGAGGTCGAGGCCTTGAGGCAGTGGTCCACGTCGTCGACGATGTTCTCGGCTTCGAGGATCAGCTCGGGCGCGATGTCGCGCAGCGACACGTTCAGCACAATCTGGCCGGCGGCGAACGACACCGGTGGCAACACATAGGGCTTGCCGGAGGTGGTGGTGAACAGCACCACGTCGGCCGCGAGCGCCTGCGCCAAGCCGGCTGCGCGGGCGTTGGCCTGCGGCCAGCGTTGCTTTGCGTACAACGCGCCGGCTTCAGCGGCGGTGCTGGACAGGTCGTGCACGCGCACGTCGCCGAACTGCCAGTCGTCCGCAACGAAAGCGTCGAGTGTGCTGCGCGCGATGACACCCAGGCCGATCACGCCCAGGCTGCCGGCGCGGTGCTCGTGCTGGTTCATCCAACCGGCTGCCAACACGGCCGAGGCCGCCGTGCGTGTCGCACTGATGATCGACGATTCGAGCAGCGCGAACGGGTAGCCGGTGCGCAAGTCGTTCAGCACCAGCACGGCCGAAGCGCGCGGGAGGTTGCGCGCGAGGTTGCCCGGAAAGCTGGAGATCCACTTGATGCCGGCGACTCCGGCGCCTTCTCCCAGCGAGGCCGGCAACGCGATGATGCGGTTCAGCTCGTTGTCGGGAAAGCGCAGGAACTGGCTCGGCGGATTGACAGTCTTGCCGTCGTGGTGGTCGAGGTAGGCCTGGCGCACCGCCTGCGGGCCCAGCTTGGGATCGGCCGCGAGGATCTCGCGGATGTGGCGGCCGGACAGAACGTCGAAGTGGGGCATGAGGGTCCTCGTCAGGCGATGGCGGCGACGGCCGGCGTGCCGGCCTCGTTGAGATGCAGGTTCGGGATGCGGCCGAAGCGCTCGCGCACCCAGGCGTCGTCGTAGACCGTGTCGAGGTAGCGCTCGCCCATGTCGGGCGAGATCGCGACCACGGTGGCCTGGTCGTCCAGACGATCGCGCCAGCGGGCCACTGCGCACATCACGGTGCCGGTGGAGCCACCGCACAGCAGGCCGTTGCTGCGCGCCAGGTAACGGCACATCGCCACGGTGTCCTCTTCGGCCACCATCTCGTGCGCGTGGATGCCGGCCGGTGTGTAGATCTCGGGCCGGCGGCTGGTGCCCAGCCCCGGGATGTGGCGCGGGCCTGCGGCGCCGCCGAAGGTGACGGAGCCCTTGCTGTCGACGGCCACGACGCGGGTCGACGGGCTGTGCTGCGAGAAGAACTGCACGCAGCCCATCAAGGTGCCTGTGGTGCCCGCGCCGACGAAGACGTAGTCGACGTGGTCGAAGCGCTCATGGATCGCCCGCGCGGTCGTCAGCGCATGGGCCCGCGGGTTCTGCGGATTCGCGTACTGGTTGGTCCACAGGTAGCGCGGGTCACGCTGCAGCTGGTCGTGGATGTAGCGGATGCGCGTGCCGAGGAAACCGCCGTTCTCGTCGCGCTCGGTGACCACGACGACCTCTGCGCCGAGCGCCTTCATCGTGCGCACGTTGTTGGACGACGAGTTCGGATCGACGACGCAGGTGAAGCGGTAGCCGCGTTCGGCGCAGATGATGCTGAGCGCCACGCCGAGGCTGCCGGAAGACGATTCGATCAGCACCGTCTGCAGCCCGATCAGCCCGCGCGCTTCCATGTCGTCTACCAGCCCGCGCGCGGTCTTGAGCTTGATCGAACCCGCGGAGTTGAACGCCTCGATCTTCAGGTGCAGGTGTTCCACGCCGAGGCCGCGGATCCTCACGAAGTTGGAGTCGTTGACGATGTCCGAGATGCGAGTCATTGAAAGCTCTCAATCGGTGAAGAAACGTCGGCTGTCGGAGTAGCGGAGCCGGGTCTCGTCGGCCACGTGCGCGAGCCGGTCAGGCCCATGCAGCGGCCAGAAGGCGAAGCTGTCCATTGGGCCGAGGCCTGGTGGCCCGGCCGTGCGGCAACAGCTCTGCCCGGGTCAGCTGTTGTCGAGTGCCTCCACGGCGGTCAGCTGTGCAGCGCGCCTGCCCTCGCGGCGCAGCGTGCGGTCACAGGCCGCCATGTGCGAGCCGAGCACCGCCTCGTGGCTCAGGTTCGGTGCTTCGAGCAACAGTTGCCGGCGCACCGACACGTCCTGGATGCCCGAGGCCCGAAGGTCGGCCAGAAACTGCACGCCCGCGGCCAGCGGGTCCGCTGCGATGCGCTGGACGAGGCCGAGCCGGATCGCCTGCTCGCCCTGGACGACGGCATCGAACAGGACCAGGCTGCGCGCCTGCGCGACGCCCAGCTGCGTGGCGAGGCGGTGGATGGCCATGCCCGGCCACAGCGAGTCGGCGGCGTGCGCGAGACCGAGCGCCAGCTGCGGCCCGGCGATGCGGTAGTCGGTGCACAGCAGTACCTCGAACATCAGACCGAGGCACGAGCCGTCGACAGCACAGACGGTGGGCACGCGCAGCATCTCGATCCGGCGCAGCGCACGTTCCCACTGGCTGTGCAGCGGCATGTCCATGTCTTCGGCGGTCAGCGCGCGGTCGCTGTCCTGGATGTGAACCAGCAGGGCACCGTGAGAACCGGCGTCCTCGGCGGCGTCGCAGGCTTCGTGGATCTGCTTGATGCTGGTCGCTATGGCACGCGATGCAAGCGCCAGGCGCAGGGTCACGTGGATACCGGCGGACGATTCCGCAAGAGAGGATCGGGTCATCACTGGGGTCTTCCTGGCATTCACCATTGCATCAACGCGAGTTCGATCGTCGTGCCAGGCCCCATGGTCATCATGACCGCGAAGTCTCCGGGCGCCGCGACGTCTTCGGCGAGAAGTCGTTGATAGGAAAAAAGGAACGAGCCGCTCGACAGGTTCCCGTAGTTGGCGAGAACGTCCGTCGTGTGGCGCAGGTCGTGCGGGCTCAGGCCGAGGTTCAGGCGGATCGCGTCGATCACCTTCTTGCCGCCCGAGTGCACGATCCAGTGCGCGATGTCCTTGCGCCGCAGCCCGGTGCCTTTCAGCAGCGCGTCGATGACCTGCTCGGCATGCGAGCCGATGACATAAGGGACATCCCGGTCGAGGCAGAAGTTGAACTTGCCGTGGCCGTCGTTCCAATCGAAGCGCATCGCGTCGATGTACTCGGGGATGATGCGGCTCGAGAACTTCAGCAGCGTCGGGCCGGACCATGCCGACGGCGGCCCGGCAACGACGGCCAGCGCGGCGGCCCCGTCGCCGAAGAGGCTGTTGACGACCGCCGTCTCGATGCTGTCGTCGAAGATGTACGCGGCCGAGCAGACCTCGACGCACAGCAGCACGGCCAGCTGGCCCGGGTTGGCACGCGCCCAGTTGTTGACCGCGGTCAGGCCGTTCAGGCCCGCGTTGCAGCCCATGCCCACCACGTCGAGGCGGGCGCAATGGCGGCCGAGATCCAGCTCGCGGCAGACATGGGCGCTCAGACCCGGCGTGAGCATGCCGGTGGTGGTCACGCAGCACAGGTAGCGGATGTCTTCGAGCTTCGCGCCGGTCTCGTCGAGGCAGGCCCGCAGAGCCCGCAAGCCCATGTCGATCCCGACGCGCCGGTGTTTGGCGAGCAGCTCGCCCTGCGACTCGGTGATGGCTGAACCGTCGTCAGCAAAATTGGGAAGCGTGAGGTAGCGCTGTTCGATGCTGCCGTTCAGAAAGACCGAGCGGATGCGCCGGTCCTCGATGCGAAACAGGTCCAACAGCGCGCGCTGCGAATACCGGTGCACGGAGTTGGCGGTGCCCACACCGACCACCTGCGCTTGCAACCCATGGATCCGAGCGTCCGCCGCCACCGGCGCACTGTCGGAATCGACCACTACTGCCATGCCTTGAGACAACTCCATGACCATTCCTAAGATGAACTTCAGCCGGCAATGACGCCGAATTCACACGTCCGATGTCAATGTCGCCACGACCTTGCGATTTCGCGGCGCTCGGCGTTACCCGCGAGTGCCACGACTTGCATCGGCTGAACGTCGACCCGACAGACGCTTCCTAATGTCGAGTGAATGGGGCCAACGGCCTTTTCGCCAACCACGTCGTGAAAGTAGGAAAGATATTCGCCGGCCTTCGATTCAGGTATAAACCCGAACGAAAGCGGAGATCGGGTTCAAACGACTCGCCATGACCGCGATCGACATCCATCGGTCATAAAGATATGCACCGGCGTGCCGACACGCAAACTCTCTGCATCTCTTCTCCGGATATATATGTGTTAAAGGCCGGCGGATGCTAGCCCTTGGCCGAGAAGGGTGTCAATACAAGACAAATCCCAAGAATCGCACCCGCCAGCCCCACACTTTGACGTCGGGCTGCGACGGAATGTTGACACGCAAAAAACTTGGGGGAAACGGCGCTGTAGCCCGGTGAAAGCGCCGAATCGATTGGGACGAGGCTCGCTCCATCCGCGGCCATTTCCCATATTGTTCGAGAGGTTTTGAGAAGAGTTTGTAAGGCGCCGCGAGGGAATGACCAAAGTAACTTGCATCGTTACTCTCCTGTCGATTCACCGCCAATTGACCGCGTCTTTTCTTGTTATACAGGGCTGACCGAAGCCCAGCCTGACAAAAGTAACTTGCGCCATGGCGTAAATATCTATCCAGCCAAGTTGAAAGCTGTCCATTTTTTATTAAAAAGGCGTCGAGCACATATCGCGTCGATGCTCAATACCTAGGTTCAGGCGGAGTGCATGAACCATCCCCCGAACAAGGTACGCAGACAGCGCCGCGCGTCTTGCGGCCGGGATATATACAAAGCGTGGACCGCCTTGGCGGGCCGAGTTCGTGTACGGCACACGCACCGGAGCTCACTGCAGGCAAGAGGCGTCTCGGACCACCCGAGCGTGACGTCAACAAACCCCGTCAAGGCGACACCTGGAGCAGCTCACCGCCTGCAGGCGCTCGAGACGCGGACTCAGTGCACTTGAATGCCGGCGCACATGTGGTGCGTGATACCGAAGAGAGCATTTCCCCGACCTGGAAATGCCCGGGTCGAAGCTCACGAACCGCACGTTGAGCACCCGCATTCGATTCTGGCAACGCCCGGCAAGGAGCTGGAAAAGAAAAACGGCTTACAGCGCTAGCGCCGTAAGCCGTTGATCTGTTAGCAAATTTTGGTGGGCCCTGAAGGATTCGAACCTTCGACCAACGGATTAAGAGTCCGCTGCTCTACCAACTGAGCTAAGAGCCCTGAGATCTCATTCGACGCCTGCTGATCTGACCTTGCGGCTTCTCTGACAGGTGGTGGGTTGTGCAGGATTCGAACCTGCGACCAACGGATTAAAAGTCCGCTGCTCTACCGACTGAGCTAACAACCCTTACCGCGGTAGAGCCCTAGATCATATCATGACTTTTTCTTGTTTGAAAAGAGGCCTGTTGTGCGAGACACAACGCGAGCGTTTCGCCCGCGGCTGCAAAGCCAAAGCTCGCCGTCACCGTGACCGCTGAGCCGTAGCCGTGGCAGTTCAAGCTGCCATCGCTCACTTCGCCGGCACCGGTGTCGCACGCCACGTCGGCTGGTGGCGCCACGCTCTCGCACGAGAACACGCAACGCACACCGATCGCGCCCTGGCCCGCCTTGGTCGCGCCATGTTCACGCCGCAGGCGCTGGCGCAATGATGCGAGCAGTGGGTCGTGCGTCACCGCTGCCAGATCGGCAATGTCCAGTCGCTCGGCGTGGCGCTTGCCACCGGCCGCGCCGCAGCACACCAAGTGCACCTGTTCCTGCAAGGCCCAGGCGGCCATCGCGGCCTTCGCGCGGACCTGGTCGCAGGCATCGATCAGTGCATCGACCGGTGCGGGCAACAGGCCGGGCCAGTTCGCAGCGTCGACGAACTCGTCCACCACATGGACCCTGCAACCCGGGTGGATGTCGGCCACGCGCTGCGCCAGCGCCTGCCCTTTGGCCATGCCCAGCGTCGCGCCGGTGGCCTGGATCTGCCGGTTGATGTTGGACTCGGCGACGTGGTCCATGTCGATCAGGACCAGTTCGGCCACACCCGAACGCGCAAGCGCCTCGACAGCCCAGGAGCCCACGCCGCCCAGGCCCACCACGGCGATGCGCAATGCGCGCAGCCGCTCATAAGCCGCGTGGCCATACAGCCGCCGCAAGCCGCCGAAGCGGCGTTCCAGATCGGGCGTGTCTTCCGACGGCGCGCTGGCCATGGTCGCGCGGTGGTCGTTCACCCGGTCACTTCAGCGTGACGATGCGGTCGCGACCGGCCTGCGCGGCTTCGGATTTCGGGTATTGCTTGATGAGCTCTTCAAGCGTGCGCTTGGCGCTCTTGTTGTCCTTCAGCTCGGCCTGGCAGTTGGCCAGTGCCAGCAAGGCTTCGGGCGTGCGCGGGTTGTCCGGCGCGGCGGTGACGAAGGCGCGGAAGGTCGCAATCGCTTCCTTGTACTGGCGCTGACCGTACTGTGCATTGCCCAGCCAGTAACGTGCCGAGTCGACATAGCCGCTGCTCGGGTAACGCTTCAGGAAGGTCACCAGCGCCGGTGCGGCCTTGTCGTACTCGCCGCCACGCATCATGGCCATCGCGTCTTCGTACGCACGCTTCTCTTCGGCCTCGACGAGGAAGTCCTTGCCGTCGACCGACACCTGCTGCGGCTCGAGCTTGCGCACCCGCTCGTCGACGTTCTGCGCGATGTCTTTCTGGCGCCGCTGCACTTCAGACAGGTCGCGCAGCATCTGCTCGTCCTGCCCGCGCAGACGCGCCACTTCGGAGCGCAACTGCTCGTTCTGGTTGTTCATGTCGAGCAGGTTGCGCTGCAGCGTCTGGACCTGCTCGGTGAGTTGCTTCACCTGGGCCGCCAGTTCACCGCGTTGCTGCTCGCCCTGGGTCACCTTGCTGCGCAGGTCGAGGATGGCTTTGCGCGCCTCGTCGTCGTCGAACATGCCCGCCTGAGCGGGCAGCCAAACGGCCATCAACGCACCGAGCGCGACGGTACGCAACATGTGTCGGGCAAGCAGCATGGGGTCAGCGGTCCTTCAGCTCGGCGCGGCGGTTCTTGGCCCAGGCGGCCTCGTCGCTGCCTTGGGCGGCCGGGCGCTCTTCGCCATAGCTCACGGCTTCCAGCTGGCCTTCGGTCGCGCCGACCAGCAGCATCGACTTCTGCACCGCTTCCGCGCGCTTCTGGCCCAGGGCCAGGTTGTATTCGCGGCTGCCGCGCTCGTCGGTGTGGCCTTCGACCTGCATCTTCTTGGCCTTGTTCGCACCAAGGTACTTGGCAAAGCCTTCGACGACCGGGCGGTACTCGTCCTTGACGACGAAGCTGTCGAAGTCGAAGTACACGGTGCGGCCCAGTCCGGCCGGCGGCGTCGCATTGGCGTTCAGGTCCACCGTCTTGACCGCGCTCTCGGCGGGCTTGCTGCCGGTGTTGTTGTTCGTGCCGACTTCAGTCGGGGTGCGGTTCTCGACCGGCGCCGGTTCATCCAGCTTGGTCGAGCTGCAGCCCGCCAGCCACACCAATGCCATGGCCGACATTGCGGCTGCCCCAACGTTCCACTTGACCTTCACGGCTCTCTCCTTCGTGTTGACGTGACTGTTTGCGATGCGCTTGGACGCGCCCTTACCTGCCGTAAGGACCCCAGACTGGCTCGCGGATGTCGAGGCCGCTGGTCAACAGCCTCGTCTTGATCTTGCCATCCAGGGTGGTGGTCATCAACAGTTCTCGCCCTGAGGCGCGGGTCGCATAAATGATGAAGCGGCCGTTCGGCGAGAAGCTCGGGCTTTCGTCGTCGTTGGTGTCGCTCACCGTCTGGGCCGTGCCGCCGGCAAGGTCCATTGTCATCACCTTGAAACCTCCGCTCGCCGTGCGTTGCACGAAGGCCATGGTCTTGCCATCGGGGCTGATCGCCGGGCTGACGTTGTAGCTGCCCTGGAAGGTGACGCGCTCGGCGCCACCGCCGCCCACCGGCTGGCGGTAGATCTGCGGGCTGCCGCCGCGGTCGCTGACGAAGTAGATCGACTTGGCGTCGGGGCTGAACACCGGCTCGGTGTCGATCGCGTGGCTTTGCGTGATGCGGCGCGGGTTCGAGCCGTCGCGGTTGATCA
>Ga0307516_10000457_pt1 | contig 54103 bp, 43 predicted proteins | sample 19_EM_MG_FD_203310 | JGI IMG/M metagenome (GOLD analysis project Ga0307516, IMG submission 203310) | Populus trichocarpa ectomycorrhiza microbial communities from riparian zone in the Pacific Northwest, United States - 19_EM | ecosystem: Host-associated > Plants > Roots > Unclassified | place...
CGTCGCCGACCGCGTTCTCGGGATCGGTGCTGGCGCCGTCGGCGAGCAGGCGACCGCCCTCGTCGACGATCGACACCCGCTGCGGCTTCAACCCGTTGACGGCGGAAGCGACCACGTGGCGGATGGCACGGATTTGCTGGGGTTCGAGGCTGCCGCGCACCCGCACCACGATGGAAGCCGATGGCTCCGGCGTTTCGCGCGAGAACAGCGGCCGTTCGGGCAGCACCAGATGGACCCTCGCGGCCTGGATGCGGTCGATGGCGCGGATGGTGCGGGAGAGTTCACCCTCCAGCGCGCGCAGGTGATTGATGTTCTGGACGAAGCTCGTGGTGCCCAATGCGTCGGATTTGTCGAAGATCTCGTAGCCGACGCCGCCGCCCTTGGGCATGCCGCCCTCGGCGAGCTTCATCCGCAGCCGTGTGACCCGGTCCTTCGGCACCATGATCACGGCGCCTTCGTTGCGCAGCTCGAAGGGGATCGCCTGGCGTTCCAGGTCCTTGATGATGCTGGAGGAGTCTTCGGCGGTGAGGTCGGTGAAGAGAGTGGTCATCTGCGGCGTCGTGACGCGCATGATGACGAACGCGAAGAAGCCGATCAGCGCGGCGGTCACCGCGACCATCGCCATCAGCCGCGACGCGCCCAGGCCTCTTAGGAAAGCAACGAGACTTTGCACCAACCGCCCCCAGAGATTCGGCCCGAGGGACCGACTGGGCAATTATTGCCTAGGGGATGGTTTCCATATGGTTAACGACCGTTAAAGACGGCGAAGGAATGTTCGGCATGAAAAAAACCGCCTTCATGGAATGAAGCCGGTTATTATCAAATCTTTCAGTTTCGGAGCGCTTATTGCCGGTATTGCTGGATACGGGTGGTCCGCAGGCCGGCCAACCCGTGCTGGTCGATCGAGAACTGCCAAGACAGGAACTCGTCCACCGTCAGCGTATAGCGGCTGCAAGCCTCCTCAAGGGAGAGCAGACCGCCGCGAACCGCGGCGACGACTTCGGCCTTGCGGCGGATAACCCACCGTTTGGTTCCGGGTGCGGGCAAGTCCGCAATTGTTAACGGACTGCCGTCAGGCCCGATGACGTATTTTACCCTCGGGCGATGGGGTTCTGTCATGGCGTACTCACAAACTCTCAACCACTGAACTCACTGCAACAACTTACGCTGTGCGACTTAAAATTTGCCTAAGCCCAAGGGTTCAATACGAATCTCGTTGGACATGCCGGGAACGCGCTTTGCCCCGGCGTCTGGGGGACACCGGGGCAAGCAGGCAGCAGATCTTGGAGCAACAGGTCCTGGGGCGCGGCCGAAGCGAGGCCGGAGGGGCGCGCTAGACTAGCTCGAGGTGGTGGAGGTCGAGGGCCGCATCACGCGTTTGATCTGGTCGGTCGTGTAGGTATTTCCGCCGATCGAGAGCAGCGCTGGCGTAGCGGTGAGGTCAACCGAGTCGACGACGCCCTGGGTTTCGGTGGCGATCGCGACGTCGTTGCCGGACGAGTCCTTGGCGGTCGCGGTCAGCTTGTAGCTGCCGGCCGGCCACTGGCTGCCGTCATTGCCCTTGCCGTCCCAGACGAAACTGGCATTGCCCTGGTTCAGCGAATAGCTGCCGCTATAGGCGGTCTGCCCGGTCGAACTCGTGATCGTGACAGTCGCGGTCGCGGCCTTGTCCGACTTCAGATTCCAGGTCGCCGAACCGTCGAACTTCGCGGTGCTGCCGTCGACGGCCACCGTGTTACCGACATAGGCCAGCGCCGCCGTCGCCTGCGCACTCTTTTCGATATCGATCAGCGACTTCAACTGGTCGTTGGATTTGAGCTGCTGCTCGACGCCGGCGAACTGCACGAGCTGTGCGGTGAACTGGTTGGTATCGAGTGGGTCCAGCGGGTTCTGGTTTTGCAGCTGGGTCGTCAGCAGCGTCAGAAAGGTCTGGAAATTGTCCGCGATCCCCGTCGTCGCCTTCGAGGCCGTGGTGCTCTTGGAGGTGGAACTGGTGGTTGCCGCCGCCGAGACGACCGTGGTCGGCATTGATGCATCGACTGCCATGGTGCTCTCCTAGACCCTGATGTCCACGCCGCTGCTCGAACCGAGCATGCGGCCATAGCTGCGGCCGGCGACGGCCGCGGGGATGGTGTCTTCCTCGCTGACGATCAGGCGATGAGCGTTGGGATTGGACCCGCCGTTATCGTTCTGACCTTGCGAGGATTGATCGCGCAGGCTGAACTGCAACCCGCTATTGCCGGTCGACAGTCCGGCATTGTCGAGCGCGCGCTGCAACTGGTTGGCGTCCTGGCGCAGCATCGACAGCGTCTCCGGCCGTTCGACCGTCAGATGCGAGGTCACCTGGCCGTGGCGATCGACGTCGATGCGGACATCGATGCGGCCGAGGTCGGCCGGATCGAGCCGGATTTCGAAACGGCTCTTGCCGCTCTTGGCCGATGCCGCGATCTCCATCGCGAGCCCGCTTAGCGGTACGGCGGCCTGCGCCGTCGCGGCGGTCACATTCAACTGCGGCGCCGCGGCCTGTATGGTCGAAGACGTAGCCGGCTGCTGCGTCTGGATCGCGCCGGTGGCCTGTAGGCTGTTGTCCGCTGCGTTGGTCAGTGTTTGACTGGGGTCGGCGGTGGCCGCATGACCGCTGGCGGCGGCCGCCGATGTGGCGGATGCGGACTTGCCCGCGATTTCTGCCTTGGCGGCATCGACGATTCCGTTCTCTGCCTTCGGTTTGCCCGCGACCTCCGCCTGTGGCGTGACGGCAGGGGCGATGGTGCCCGGTGTCGGTGTCGTGGCCGCGGTGGTCGTGCTGTCCTGCTCGCCGGACGTTGCCGTGCCTTCCTTCGCAACGGCCGGAGTCTTGACCTGCGGTGCTGCTTTCGACGCGCCGGGCGTAGCCGCGGCAGCGGCGGCGGGCGCTGCAAGCGCAACGTCTGCGGTGACGCCGGTGGTGACGGTGGATACGGCCGGAGCGGTGACGGCCTCGCTGGCCGTGGCATGGGCATCGATCTTGGTGCCGCTTGTCTTGGCCGCGCTTGCGGTTGCCGCCGACGTTGCGGCAGCGTCGGTACCGGCCGGGGAGGCTGACGCACCGGTGAGCGAGGCGGTGGCGGCAATCGCGGCCGCGGCGATTGCAAGCGGCGCCGTCGCCTTGTCGGATGTCGCCTTCGCGGCGGTGGATTCAGACGTGGCGGCGACGACGGGGACGATGGTGGCAATCGCGCTGGCCGTTACCTCGGTGGTCCCGTCCTGCTTCGCCTGGGTCTGATCGGTGACCGAGACGCCGTCGGTGGCAGACGCCTTTGATTCCGACTTCGTTTCGTCGGACTTCGCCTCGGATTTCGAGGAAGCCGATCTCGATTTGGAGTGGTGGGTCGCCTCGCCCTTGGCATCCGCATCGGTGCCATTGCGCTCGGTGACGGCGGCATCGCGGTCGTTGGAATTCTCGCGCGCGTCGGCGCGCTCCGCGCTGTCAGATGATGCCTTGTCCGAGGCCGCCTTATCGGAGGCGGCTTTGTCGGATGCTGCGGCGTTGTCACGCGCGCGGTTATCCGGCGGGCTTTGCGAATCGTCGGCGCGGCGCGGCGCGCTGGATGTGTCCTGCGAACGATTATCGGCGTTGCTGGCGGCCTTATTGTTGTCGATCAGGGCCGCAAAACTGTCGTTCCCGGCCGGCTGGTCCGAATCCGACCGCACAGGCCTTGCCGACGCGCCCTGAAAAGATACGCTTGCCGATATTTCTGACGTAACACTAACCACGGGCGACCCTCGCGCTGAAACCTTGGCTACCCCTGAGCAAGGACCGGGCCATGCGATGGTATTGGAAATTGTTATTCTATTTCAATGATTTATGAAGAGGGTGGGTGAGCCGTAGAGGCTTCGACCCGGCCCCTTTTTCTGCCCGGCGGCAAGATTTGCCGTCCAGTGGCGGGCCAATTCCGGTCCGGCTGATTGCCTCCTGGGAATACGGCCTATATTAAAGAGCAGCTTCCGATCCGGTCCGAAATGCCCGGGAAGTGCCTTAAGGCCTTATATCAAAAGGGCTTTTTTAATTCCGGCCGAGCGGCGGGCTTTGCCCCCGCGATTTTTATCGATTGACCTCTGCCATGCCGAACAGTCTGGACCTCGAAGGCCGCCCCCAGGACACACGGATCGTGGTCGCCATGTCTGGCGGCGTCGACTCCTCGGTGACGGCTGCCTTGCTGAAGTCCGAGGGCTACGACGTGGTCGGGATCACGTTGCAGCTCTACGACCATGGCGCGGCCACTCATCGCAAGGGCGCCTGCTGCGCCGGCCGCGACATCCACGACGCCCGCAACGTCGCCGAACGGATCGGCATTCCGCATTACGTGCTCGATTATGAAAGCCGCTTCCGCGAATCCGTGATCGACAATTTCGCCGACAGCTACGCGCTTGGCGAGACGCCGGTGCCGTGCATCGAGTGCAACCGTTCGGTCAAGTTCCGCGATTTGCTGTCGACCGCGCGCGAGCTCGGCGCCAGCGCGCTGGCGACCGGACACTACGTCGCCTCGCGTCGCCTCGGCGATGGTTCGCGGGCACTGGTTTGCGCGGCCGACTCCGATCGCGACCAGAGCTATTTCCTGTTCGCGACCACGCGCGAGCAGCTCGACTATCTGCGCTTTCCGCTTGGCGACATGACCAAGCCGCAGACGCGCGAACTGGCGCGGCGCTTTGGGCTCGAGGTCGCCGACAAGCAGGACAGCCAGGACATCTGCTTCGTGCCGACCGGGCGCTACACCGACATCATCGGCCGCCTGAGGCCGGGCGCGATCGAGCCCGGCGACATCGTCGATCTCGACGGCCATGTCATCGGCCGGCATCAGGGCATCGTTCATTTCACCGTCGGCCAGCGCAAGGGGTTGGGCATCGCCTCGGCAGCGCCGCTCTATGTCATCAAGCTCGACGCCGCCGGCCGCCGCGTCGTGGTCGGGCCTCGTGAGGCGTTGCGGATGGACCGCATCCGGTTGCGCGACGTCAACTGGATCGGTGGTGGCGCGCTGGAGCGCGTCATCGGCGACGGCATCGAGATGTTCGTGCGCGTACGATCGACGCGCGCGCCGCAGCCGGCCTGGCTGCGCGCCGTCGACGGTGCTTACGAAATCGAACTGGTCGCCGGCGAGGAGGGCGTTTCGCCGGGCCAGGCCTGCGTGTTCTACGACGCGCCTTCGGGACAGGCGCGCGTGCTCGGCGGCGGATTCATCAAGAGTGCGACCGCGAGAAACGCCGCGGCGAGGGGAGCGGTGCAGGAAAAGGCTGCGCCACCGCTTGCCGAGGTGATGCGCGGCTAAAAAAATTCGGGGCATCAAGGGAATGGCTGCGGACATCGACCGCGAGGGGGTCGAAAAAGCGTATGGGCGCTGGGCGCCGGTCTACGATCTCGTGTTCGGCAAGGTATTCGATCACGGGCGCCAATCGACGATCGCTGAAGCCGACAAGATCGGCGGGCGTATTCTCGACGTCGGCGTCGGCACGGGATTGTCGCTGTCGGACTATTCGCGCAGCACCAGATTATGCGGCGTCGATATTTCCGAGCCGATGCTGCGCCGGGCGCAGCAGCGTGTCCGTGCTCTCGGTCTCAGCAATGTCGAAACGCTCGCGGTGATGGACGCCAAGAATCTGGCGTTCAAGGACGCCTTCTTCGATGCGGTGGTGGCGCAATATGTCATCACCGCGGTGCCGGATCCGGAGCGCACGCTGGATGACTTCATCCGCGTGCTGAAGCCCGGCGGCGAACTCATCCTGGTCAATCACATTGGCGCCGAAAGCGGCCCGCGCCGCCTGTTCGAACTGGCGTTTGCACCGCTGGCGCGGCGGCTCGGCTGGCGGCCGGAATTTCCCTGGGAACGATTGACCAATTGGGCCGCCAAACATGGCGGCGTCAGCCTGACCGAACGGCGGCCGATGCCGCCAATGGGACATTTTTCGCTGATCCGCTTCCGCAAATCCTGATTGCTGCGTCTTTAGAAATCTGGTTTGGCAGGGAACCTCCGCGTCCGCGAACCGTTTTCCCTGCATGGGAATAAAACACACGCTATTTCTGTCGTGTCTGATGATGGCGGCCTCCGGCGTTGCGGATGCCCAGGCTCCGCCTGGAGCGGTCACTCCCCCGGCCCAGACCGCGCCGCCATCGGCGCACGCCACCAACTGCGCGCCGATGCAAGCGCCGCCGCATTCCGGCAACGTGGTGCCGGAAGGCACGACCACCGGCCAGCGGGCTGAGCCGCTCGGCGACAAACTGGCCCGATCCGATGGCGTGCTGTGCCCGCCGGCAGGTATCGATCCCGAAATGCGCGCGCCTGTGCCGGATGGCGGCAAGACCCCGGTGATTCCGCCGCCCGGCAGCCCCGGCGGCGACCCCTCGATCCGGCCCAAATAGCGCCGTTTGCAGGACTTTTCCGCATCTGCCGGGTTTGCTTGACAGGCCCCCGACCGACTTCTTATATGCCGCGCGTTCGCGACTGCGGCATATAAAGCCGTGACGGTGAACCGTGGCGAGGTAGCTCAGCTGGTTAGAGCACGGGAATCATAATCCTGGGGTCGGGGGTTCGAGTCCCTCTCTCGCTACCACCAGTCCCCCCCCGGCAGAACGCCGGGAGAAAGTCGGGGCCTGCAGCAATTCATCGAGTCGGCCGCGTATCTCTATTTCCAGCATTTCGCTGTTAGCCGGTGCGTGAATGATGATCGCCGAAATCAGCGCGTGAACCGAATCTTCCAATTCGCTCCCGATCGCCAGATCGGGGCGAGGCAGCAATGCCGCTAGCCGGTCGAGGTCGGCCCGGTAGCGATCGAGCGCGGCCGGGTGCAGCGTGATCACGTTGTCGCCTTCCTCGATCGCGGCAAGCCGGGCATCGATGTCGCCGCGTTCGGCTTCGAGTCGCTTGATGTCGCCGGCCAGGGTGGTCGGGTCGATGCCGGCCTTGATGATGGCGTCGATCGCGGCCCGCAGTTCCCGGCCGATCGCGGCCTTGCGGCGTTCCAGTTTGCCGCGCTGGTTGCCGGCGTCGCGCGCCAGGCGCTTGCGTTCCTCATTATAGACCGCGACATATTCCGCCAGATAGACCGGCTGCGCCAGTTCGGCGCGAAGCCCCGCCAAGGTCATGCGCTCGACATCATCACGTTTGACGCGGCGGCCGTTCTGACACGTGCCGCTTTCCCGGAATGCGGAACACTGAATCCGCGCCGTGCCATGTCGGTCGCCGCTCGACACCATCGCGCCGCCGCACGCGCCGCACCGTAACAGCCCGGCCAGCATGCGCTTGGTTTTAGGGTTGGCCGTTTTGCTAGGGCCGCGTTCGGCGTTGCCGCGTTTTCGGCGCTGTACGATTTGCCAGACATCATCCGCGACGATCCGCAGTGTCGGGACCTCGGCGGTGCGGTATTGGTCCGGAGGGTTCGGCCGCGATATCCGTTTCCCGGTGGCGGGGTCTTTGACCATCCGCACCTTGTTCCAGACGATGCGGCCGACATAGATTTCGTTCAAGAGAATGCCGGCGCCGCGCTGCAGGTTGCCATTGATGGTCGATCCGTTCCAGCGATCGCCGCGTGGCGGCTTGACGTTTTCCTTATTCAGCTTCGCGGCGATGTCGCGCGGCGTCACGCCGGCGGCGTAGTCGGCGAAGATGTGCCGCACGATCGCGGCCTCGGCCTCGACGATCGCCAGTTCGCCGGCTCTTCCTGGCACGGCCTGATAGCCATAGGCTCGGCCGCCGGCGTGCCGGCCGTCACGCACCACGCCGTCGAGTCCGCGCCTGACATGCACGGCGAGATTTTCAAGAAACATTTCCGACATCAGCGCGCGCATCGCGCCGTCGATCTTTCCGACCTTGCCGGCGGCGGTGTGGATCGTGACGCCGAGGAAATCCAGATCCCTGCGGGCGCTGTGGTAGTCGGCCTGATCGCGAAAAATGCGATCCATATCCTCGGCCACGATCACGTCAAAGGCCTTGGCCTCGGCGGCGCGCATCATCGCGTTGAAGCCATACCGGTTGACGGCGGATGCGCCGGACACGGCGCGATCCTCGAACGTCGACACCACGGCCATGCCGGCGCGCGCGCAAACGTCGCGGCAGAGCGATATCTGATCGTCGATCGACTTGTCGCTTTGCAGGTCGGAAGAAAAGCGGGCATAGATGGCGGCGCGGATCATTCCTCCACCACCCGTGTCATCGCAGCCTCAATCGACGGAGCGATATGATCTAGCGGGATTATCATGCAGGGCTCGTTTAGAGATTTCCCGGGCATGATCCTCTGCCGCGTGCCGTTTGGCAAGCGCCCGCACCACCGCCATAAAGTCATCTGGGGCTAATGCAGCCCGGGCCTTGCCAGCGGCAGGAGTCAGACGATCACGAGCCACCATGCGGCGATCGTCGCTCATGGCTACGTGTCCTCCGCCAAGCGATAGCGGCGCTGCAGGACGTCGCCCTTGGCAAGCACGCGGCCGCCGCGCGCCAGCAGCGCAAGCAAGGAGCGAATGGTGTTGCGGTGGTAATCGACAGAAAGTCGCTGTTGGGTTTCCCGCCGGGTCATCGCCACGCCCGGCGAAAGCGCCTGAGCAACGGCATTGATGGCCTCGCGCGAGTGCATCAGCACCGCATCGACACGATAGTGCGGGCGGCCATCGGCGTATCGCCAGTTCAGAGGATGGTTCTGATCACGCCGCCTCTGCTCCAGCGCTCCGGGCGTGCGCCCAAATGCCTCGATCCGAGTCCTTTCGTCCTTGCCGCCCATGCCTCCGCCCCAAACCACCATCGGTCTGAGGCAATAAAATCGTAGGCTTCTCTAGCAAGAAAGAAATCTAGAGCGCAGGTATGGCTGCCGGGTAGCTGTGGCGTGCAAATAGGACGAGTTGCCCGCCCCTTTGTCGAGAGGCCGACGAACTGTGAATCGGCATGGGGATCCGAGGCCGATCGGCATCCTAATGTTTAATGGACCTCGCATCTGTGGAGGCAATGTTTGGAGCCGAAACACAATTGATTTAATTGTCGATTTGGAAAGCGCTCGGCCCGCAACCAGACCGTTATGAGCGGCAGGATAAAGAATGCGATCGTTGATTTTGCTGCATTTTCGTTAGCGTTCGACTGAGTTCATTGTCCTTTGGTGAGGTCGTTTCTGGTGCGAAACTGGTGCGGTTGGTCTGGGTCCGAAACTAAGACGGGGCGGTTGTGGCGAACGGAGGCCTGCCTGCTATTGTGCGGACCTTCTGCCTCATAACCTGAAGGTCATAGGTTCAAATCCTATCCCCGCAACCAGACAACAAGCCCTTGAAAACAAATCGTTTTCAAGGGCCTTTTGTTGACCGGATTTTGACTGGAAAATTCGTTCGTGGAAGCGTCGTGGAAGCGGCAGGAGGAAAGTCGCGGCGTAAAATCGACGGGTCCGGCGCGACGTAATGACTCAATTGTGATCGGAGGCGCACTCCGAGAAATGCCATCGACGCCGCGATTTTGCGTCGGCTAGAAGGTTGCACCGTGTTCAACGTCGAGCAGGTGGAGGGCCCGCCAGTTCGCGCTGACCAGCTGCCGACCTCGATGCATGGCTTAAGGTGTTGAAGCAGGACAAGCGGGCGATCTTCATTGCAGCCAGCAACGCATAGCGTGCGGCTGACTCCCTAAACAGGCTGCAAGCCGGTAACGAATAAACGCGGGCCGCGTGAGCGGCCCGTATGGTTCCACCGTTATTTGGCGGCTGCTTCGAACGCGCAATTATACTGGTATGTCGCGTGGCCGATCCAATCCTTGTTTCGGCCTTCGCCAAGCGCCCGCCAGGTTATGTTGAAATCGGGATGGATCTGGCGGTAATGCTGCGCTTGCGGTTCGCAAAACTCCGCCGTGTTGTGACCTCCATCAACCCATGGTGACTGATAATTAGGAATGGATGGCGGTGACGGCTTTGCTGCCACGCAAATCCCCATCGCCTCGCAGATTGGTTTCATCTGGCCGCCGAATTGTTCCATCGCGCCGAAGAACGCGACAACGGCGAGCAAAATTCCTGTTGGAACGCCGAAAAACACAACCAGCTTGTTCGCCCACCGGGGCCAGCCTTTTTGCGGCGCAATTACAGCTTCTGACATCATACGACTCCGTACGCACAGATGTTGGGGCTGTAACGCTCGGGAGTCGGCGCGCGTTGCTTGACAACCTTGTGAAGGTGCGGCGCGCAATGGGCCGCCCAGTCAGACCGCAGGTAAGCCATATTGGCTGAGGGTCGGAAATAAGGGTGTAGGTTCCAGTTTCGTTGACATCATCTTCCCGATGAATTGCTCCTGCAATCGATCTTGGGCCCATACAAACCGTCTAGCCCGCGCGGCAACGAAGCTATTTACCCGAAAGACGATATCGAGTGGCTTTGACCGCCGCATTTTTTCAAAGATTTCCTCTTCATTCGCCGCGATAAATAGTCTTGTCGGGCTCAGCGGCAGCGACAAAAAGCCGTCTTGCGCGGTCACGTTAAAGAACCAGACAGGACGATCGGACGTCAAAAACCGACCAGGTGACGAACTAACGTCTACAACTGCCTGGCGCATGCCATTGATGTGCGTGCCGGCAATATCATTGTCGAAGGATTTAATAATCAGGTTCACCCGGATCTTCGCGGCCGCATAGGGGTCTATCATTCCAAGATAGTCATCAAACAGCTCGGGGTCCTCGGGCTTCCTCAGCTTTTCATACTCGACTTGCGATTCTGCACTGCTAGCACTCCAGAGCGCTTGAGCTGCTGTGCGCAGCTCCGGCATTGCGTCGGGGTGACGAAGGTGAATACCAATCACGAACCGCGACCAGGCGCTAAGCAGTTCGGAATTCCAGGCCTCGCCACTTCCCAGATGGATTTTATAAGCCCGCGAGGCCACGTCGTCCGCGTAGTTGAAAAACACTTGCTCCAAATACTGTGCGGACGCTGAAGGCAGGTCCGGAAATTTATACAGATCGGTTTCGTAGCCCGTCGAACTAGGGCCTACTGGCTTCGGAATGAGCTTACCGCGCTTTTTCGTGTACTCGACGAGTTTGTCGTCTAAACCCGTCCACTGGCTCAGATAGAACGCCGGAATGAAATGATGATCACGAGGAACACTCATATCGCTTCTGCAACGAACCTCCGCAGCAGGGCCTTGTCCTCCGCCAGCAGAAAAACGCTGCTTGATGGATAGTCCGGCTGAATCTCGCGGCTTACGCGCCCATCAGGGATGAACCGCAGCAGAAGTTGGAAGGCCGGATTGAAACGGCGTTTTTCCCAGCCGCTGGCAGCATACAGGACTGAGGTCCGTCCGCGCCCTTCGTCTTCTAAAAGCAGACCCGCCAACGTGCGCGCGTCATCTTCGGTGTTAGACTCCCAGCCCATCACCTGATGGTCGACCTGCTCATAGAACTTCTGGTTCAGGCGAAGCCACCACTGCTTGCCGATCGCGCGCTGAATATCGACCAAGCCAAGCGCGTTCAGCTCGAACGCGGCGTCGTCGACGACTTTGGGATCGGCTTCTGGCAGGAGCTTGCACAGATCATCAAGGGTAAGGCCTCGTCCAGCCATACCGTCACCGGGCGCCCGGGCAAGTGCCACGGCCAGGTCAAGGCTTGTGCCGCTCAAGGTCGTGGTCGGCGCAAGGGCCTGCGCGTGCTGATCCAGGCGTTCGGAATGTTCGTTGGTCCGCTCCGAAATCGCGCCTTCCCATGCGCCTCTGGCTTTTTGCGCACGGGTCGGAATCAGGTCGCCAGCCAGTTTGACTATGCTTCCGCCACCGGGGACCACACCGATCGCGGCTTCGACAACAGTTCGCACCTTGTCGTCCGGATGGTTTTTCTCCGGCGGCTTGATCGGTCTGCGATCGTCCTGGTCGTTGCTCATGCCGTTCTCGCCCGGGGACTTCCGAGGCTATCATAGATTCGCACAGCCCGGCGCCATTGGAAGATGCATCGGATACCCTGGCTTGCGTCGTAATAGATGAAACGGCCGGTTTTGCAGCTCGGGTGTTCTCGATCTTGCCGCGCCGGCCACGCTGCCTCACCGGCTAAGCTTCGAATGTGGGGGCAGGACCTCGGTTTCTTCGAGCGCCCGATCCCTCGATTACCTCGCGAACGCCTCTCCGGATTTGCTTTTTTTCACCACAGCATTGCGGAACTCCCTGCTTGAGCCCACTTATTTGTCTTGACCTCTTGCGAGGGACTGTTGCCGATGAGCCAGGATTCCAAGACGGCGGGCGCGCGGTACGCTAGTTACCTGCGACTGCTGCCGCAAAGCGTCGTTGAAGCCAACCATCGGCGTGCACAGCCACACGCGCAGAAGGTGGCACGCGCCTTCACTGCATCGTTCGCAGAGGGCGCTTGCCCGGTCTGCAAGAATGCACTGGCCTCGTATACGAAAGACGCGCCCTGCCTGCACTGGCTGCTAAAGCCAGAAGGGTTTGATAAGGATGATTTTCCGAGGATAGCGGAGCGCTACTCGTTGGCGCAGATTGAACTTTTCATGCGTCGCGTCGCCAATCAGGAAGTGTTCGCGAAAAACATAAACAATATGGCGGACGAAGGCACGGGGAAGCTCGCAGAGCTCACAGCCAAGTACAAGAATTTTGAGTGGGCAATCTCCTGCGCGACAAGCGACTATGACGGTCACGGCAATACGGAAGAATCGCGGCGGGCGCACTATCACTTCCAGATGCGGATCGATGGGAAACGCTTCATCGACTACAGCGACTACCACCTGCCGCTGCACCATTCGGATACTTTGACAATGGAAGCGATGCGGTTGGCGCCCGGCAAGATCAAGCGGAACTACGCCGGCGGCGAAGGCATGGATATAGTCTTCAAAGAAGATGTGGTCGAGAAGCTGCTAGCACAAGGCGACGGCGGCGACATGCTGAACGCCACGCACATCATTGAGCGCAAAGGAATGGACGCAGGCGCGTTCCTTGATCAGCTACGCGCTGCTAAAGCAGAGGGCCGCCCGCTGATGGATGTCGTGCGCCGCGTGGAGGATGCAAAGTTGACCACGCTGGTCGAGCCTGGCCCGGGTGTGGTGCATCAGGCAGTGCGCCAAGGACGAGGGCGGCGCGTCGACACGGACGAGCTGCCGTAATAAGTCATAGGAATAGCGACATCGTATTCCGCCAATTCACGCGTCGGCCGGCCTGATGCGCCTGCCATGCCGCCGGGCTACCAAGCCAACCGGTGAGCTGATCGAATTGCCTCGCACCATTCGCACAATGCGCGCTCCACGGCTTTCGCTTCAAGATCGTCCAACCGCGCCACCGCCAATCGCGAGGCGTTCAAGGACGGTCCCCCTACACGGACGATAGGGAAGCAACGGCGAGATGGTCGGCTAGGTAGGTGAGCCGGGGCTTGTTCTCTTTCAACGCTACGAGTGAAATTTTACTGCCATTCCGGCCCGCAACCATGCGAACAATCCAGTCCTGGGCCGTCTTATGGAACGCTATGTCACCTGCTTCAGCCGATTCGCCCCGTCGTAATGTCCTTATATCGGCACGTAGGATAGCGCACCTATCCGCCAACCGACGAATATCTCTTAGCCAGTCCAGCTCGCCTGTCGTGAAGCTTCCGATGCTTTGCTGCGCTTCATCAATAACAGTCTCGTCTGAAAGTATGACCTGTGCGAGTGCAACGATCATGGCGTTCTGTTTTAGTCTCTGGTCCCACGCCTCTGGACTCTCTCTAAACGGCTTATGCAAGTTCAAGCTCAGGCCACAGTCCCATGCTAGCCACAACAATAATCCTTTCAGACGCGCGACGTCATCACTATCGCGAAAATCTTCTCCAAGCGCCTCAAGACTAAGCAGTGACGCACTTAACGTCGACGGTTCGCGCTCAAAAATATTCAACATGATTGCTTCAATGAGGCGCAGTCGCTGCTCTTTAGGAACCGCCGTTTTGCCCTTTTCGATCCAAGCGGCTCGGGCATCGCATGATCGTAGCTCTCTGAGTACGGCTAGTACGCCCAGAAGACGGATGATTATTTTCGTGAGCGGCACCTTACCTTCAGCGTAGGCCTTCAATTGAGATATCATTCTGTTCACAACAGTGCGAACCTTTGAATGACACGCTATCAGAAGATCGGCCTGCTTATCTGGTGTGAGCTGAGTAACCTCAGCATCAGGATCGTCGTCAGCACCTATCTGCTCCTCTTCAGTTCTGCCAAAGCGGTCGAGCTCTTCACGCGATTTGTCCTCATGCAGGCGCAAGTGGTAGATCAGGGCGTCGAGCAAATAAGCAAAATCGCTCGAATGATTGAGCCGCTGCTTTTTGCCGCGTCTTCTCATCTCGCTGACGTCGATTTCCAACGTCGCAACGGCATTAGATTTAGGTGGCTCTTGTGAATTTCGTGAACTCATCCTGCTCGGCGGCTGGCTAGGAGCGGCTAGGCCGTCCTCGTCAAAGACGATCTTGTCAATGCACTGAATCAAGAGTGCAATATCTGGATTATCGGTATCCAGGCTCGCGAGAGCATCTTTAAGGCGTCGCTGCGTTCCGCTTCGGGCTTGCTCCTCAATCATCCCCGCATGATGAAGAATGAGATTCAAGACAAGTTTGTTGGCGTCGAATCCTTGAAGAGCTACGGCTTTCTCGATGTCGCTTGACACAAAAGTCAAAACTGCAAAGCTATTTTCAATAGTGGCCTCAACTGATTGGCTAATTGCGCTCCCATCAGTCGCCGTTATAGCGAATCTCAGATCCCGAAAATCGGTCAGCAGGTCTAGGTCGAACGAGATGCGTGTACCTTCCGCTAAGGCGACGCCGCTACGTATGCCAGTGGCAGGAGCATTCTCCCACTTAGTCTGATTTACAAGAATCACTTCCCAGTGTTCTTGAGTGAGTGCCGGGAACGTGTGGATGTTGCCACAGCCGAGTGAACTTGCTGTTTCGAGAGCATCATCTCCAATGTGGGCGAGCATCAGCTCGACGTTGCCGCTGGCATCGTCGGCAAGCCATGCGGGCCGGCTGGGGTTCGCGCTGCCCGACGCAAAAACGGACACGCCTTTATTCTGCTGCGCCAACACAAACTTCGCATGGAGATATGGTTCGTCGGATTTCTCATCACAGCCAATTCGGCCCGCCTGGACGAAAGATATGTCTTCGAGAGCTTGAGCCTCAGCGGGCATCTGGACCGTCTCTGGATCGACCGCCACGGTTATCCGTCTCGGTTGCAGGTCTTTCTTCGCACGCTTAAGGAAGCTCAGCTCTTGATCGAAAAACGCTCCGCCGACCGAAAATTGAGAGGTTTCTCCCTCTAACAGCCCAGTGAACTGTTGCCACAAGGACATCCCGCCTGGCCGTCCTGCAAGTAACCTGATTTTCGGATCTGGAGGCGGTGATCCAGTGAGCCAGGGCGCGAATTCCTTGACCCGGCGGATCATGGATCGGGCATGCTCGGGAATACCAGCCGTAAAGTCATTTAGCCAGAATTCGATTTCCGTCCAGACGTCCTGAGCAAGGGCTATTCCTGCCGCGTCATCGTCTTCGCGGATGTAAACTAAATTTGTTATCTCTCGATTAAACCCAAAACCCGCGAGCGTCATATTATGGCTGCCGACTAGGATCGCTCCTTTGTTCTTGCCCGTCAGGAAGATCAGTTTTGGATGAAATGCGCCCGGTACGCTCATGGGCAGAAGGGTGTATTGTCGACCGGCAAGCCGAGGCGCGTGGTTGATTAGTGATGCGGCATACTGTTGAGCATCCATCAGCAGAACATTGTGCCGGACGCCGGCATTAACGAGCCGCCGCAGTACGACTTCTTCATAGAAGGGCAGATAGGCGTTGTAGGTCGTAATCAACGAAGCCTCGTAGCCGCCGCTCTTCAGCTCGTCGATCAGCGAGATTTTATGGAGCATCTGCGAGCTCGAATTGCGCTCGCCCGAAAGGGCTGAGCTGCCAGCCCAGGTTGCTTTTTTCCAGAGCGCCGATGTCCTTGAGCACGCGAACCGCTTGATTAAAGCGCGGCCTTGTATGGACGGCAGGCGGTATTGCGATCACTTCCATGCCATGATCAGACGGCCGTATTCTGAAAGTAGATTGCGACTGTCCCCGCAATTTCCTTAAGGCGACGCGCAGGTGTATCTCGAGACCCCAGTTGATCGAGAGCCATCGCAGTACGTCCCCGATTGTTGAAGAGGCCCAGCTTCCTGAGACGTAACGGGCGAACGACTCAAGATTGATCGGGTAATAACGGAAATAGTCCGCCTCAAACACCAGATCGGCATATTGCCGATCTGCGGAATTGGTTCTGCGCGCGAGCGCTATCAACGTTCTCAGAGCCGCAGATACAATTGTTTTACGGCTCTCGGCCGACTTGTTACCACGCGAGAGTGCAGTGATGCGCTCAGTAAGCTGCACCTCATGCATTTTCTCGTTCCAGTCCGCTAACGCAGGCAACCAATTCTTGCTGTCGGCAACGCATTCCGAAAATGTTTTCTCCTTGCCCAATTCGTCCAGCGCTTCGATAATTTCAGGCTGCTCCGTGAACCAATTTGCAATGTCGGTACTCGCATCCATCCGTATGCCCGATGCTTCGTAAGCATCGAGCAAGGCATAGAAGAGGCCTTGGGCGGCAATCGATAGCAGCTCATTGCGAGCATAGATCGCCCATTTTTCGCGGGTTTTCGAGAGGGCGGGAGGTACTGTCCAAGTAGCTCCACCCGGCAGGTTACCTGAATATGTGCAGGCTCGAAACAGTGCCTCCGACAGTTGCTCACCATTCGCGCAAAGGAGATCGGCAAGCTGCAAAATTATTTTCAGCGATCTCCGCCGGGGTATGGCCTCCGTGTTTTGGAAGCGATCCCGAACAAAAAACAGTTCGCCAAGTATTTTTCGTTCACCCGGATTATTGCAGAGTTGGCAAGGACAAAAGCCATGCAGTGCATCGAGCTCTGCCGCCGTAACCAGATCGGCGTCGACTGCCTTCATGAAAAGCGTGCGATTGACGCTGGAATCCATTTGTTCCGCAATCACAGACCCCAGCTGCCGAGTGTAGCGAACGCCGGCAGTCGAATCTCCGTCGATAATCGAAAGCTCCCTCAGAACGCCTAGATAATACTGCCCGAGTCCCCCGAGCTTGTTCGCGAAATAGCGTTTCTTGGCACCTTCGCGCAACGAAAAGTCAGACAGACGTATAGCGCCGTCTGCTCCCAACGACCTTGCGATGCCTGCTAGAGTATCGCTGCCCACCATGGCCGCTGCGTGATCGTCCGCATCGCCCCCGCTCATAGCAGCATGCCGCTGCGAAATCAGGCAAAACAAACAATCGGCCCGGCGAAATCGCTCGACGAAAGCGTCGTTAAATTCGCGGTGTCCGGCCTTGTCGAAGGCCCATATCAGCCATGGGTAGAAGGAATAATATCGTGCTCTGTCTGTGACATTAGTAATGCCGGGCAGCAAGCGTCCGTATATATTTATACATGTCGCTTGCACCGCAAGATGATCGAGGCCGCCAACTTGAAGCGGCGGCTTTACCCATGCTGTCTGAACCTGCATAAAATAATTGTCCCCGGCAATAATTTTCATAGTTTGAAGAAGCGACTAGGGCTGCCCTCTCCACCAAGATACTATACTTATGGTTTTGCGCCAGGCAATCACCCGGCGCTGAGCATGTGGTCATAGTACATCGCGACCGCTTATCAGGACGATGAAATATCTTCTCGGTCTTGCCCGCGGTTTTCTGACTTCAAGAATTCGGCCATTGCTGGCATTCGCGCGCGCTTAAGCGTTCATTCCGGGAGAAGGGCGGCGACCTTCGCCCGCAGAGCCGCGCTGCGCCGCAGAACCTCCGCGCCACCTGGAACGGTAAGGGCAACATCGATCGAGACAAGATCAAGCTGGATGTTGTAGCGGTTCCATTGTTGACCGCCGGGATGGAGGAGGCCGCCAAGAATGCGCGCTCCGTCGATACGTCCGGCAGCCGCCAGATGATCGAGCGCGTGCAGCGCGTTCGGCCCGAAGGGCATAAGCCAAGCCTTGGGAAGCATGGCAAGTTCGTCCGCAAGGCTCTCTTCGATCATGCGCCGCATGAAGGGGCGGGCCGCAATGCGGCTGTCACCGGCGTAATTGCCAGACTTCTTCAAGACCGGATAGCGCAGAGCGGACGTGTAATGCGCACGGTGCGCGGCGCTGCCAAAGAGATCGAGCGTGGACGCAAGGCCGAAGAGCCGATGTAAGGCGAAGTGGTCCATCAACCGCGCGCCGAGCGTGCGCATGCCACCCTTGAACGAAGCGGCGCTCTTCGCTTGATGCGCCGCGTCATCAAGGGAGCCTCCGGCGGCAAGCGCCGCGCGAAAGCTCAGTAGAGCCTCCAGTGCCTGTTGTTTGCCGGGCGTGACTCCGACGATGACGATGTCGGCCTCGTCGTTGATCCAGTCGAAGGGCGCGAAAAATGCACTGTAGTCCCCCTCGCGGACGAGACCCAGCGCATCATCGCGCAGGGCCGATCTTTCGTCGGATGTGATGGCTTGGCGGATTTCGCCCTCGGTTGCGCCCGCGATAACCGGGCGCATCCGTTCCAGTAGGGCGCGGGAAGCTTGCGACAAACTCATCTGGTTCAAACCTCCGATGAAAGGTCCGTATGGAACCAATCCACAAAACTACAATATGGATTAGCCTCCGCTCAAACCAGAACATAGCCCGGATTGAGTGTGCTGAAGTTTTGCTGCGTCAGCACCGTGCTGCGGTATTCAGGCGCCTTGAGATCGAGGTCGATTAGTTCATGCACGGCGCCGCCATGCAGGAGGCGCAGCACCTCGCTTAAGGCGAGCGTTGCGGCCGCGGCGCCGATGAACGGCGCGCCAACGGCCTTGCCGGCGAGCAGTGTGACGCCGCAGCGATCGAGCTCACCGCTCTTGAGCATGCCTTTATATGCAGGGCGGTCCTCGACTGGATCGTCGGCTTGCGCGCCGCGCCAGATCTGCGACGCCGGTCGCGAGGCGGGCAGGGTGTGCAGGCGGACCGCGCGGAAGTCCCGGTGCCCGCGGCCCAGTCCGGCTTCCACCACGAAGTCGAAACCGACCTGATCGAGCGCCTGACGGCCAGCGCCGTTGTCGAGGCCGCACAGGGCAACGGCAGGCTCATCATCCTGGCGCCGGAACGAGGCGTCGAAGAGCCGCTCCTGGATCGCGGTCGTGAAGCCCCGGCGCTCGGCCCAAGCCGACATGGCGCGCGTCTTCTTGATGTTGATCAGCGCGGTGTCGCTCAGGATTGACGTGCTCTCGGTCGAGGGCGTGATGATGTCGATGTCTTGCAACACCAGGCTCAGATCTTGCGGACGGGCGTAGGGCAGGAGCCCGAGCGCCCAAAGATAGGCTTGGCCGAGATGGCCAAGGCCGATGAGCCATAGCCGGGCCGGCAGGAGGGACAGGGCCGGCTCGGCGCGGGCGTCGGCAAGCCAATCACAGGTTGGCGCAGGCTCCCAGAGCGACAGGCCCACCACGCGTCGTCCCGCGACGCCAGCGTGGCCGGAGACATACAGAAAGGCTTCATTGACGGCGAGCGCGGCGGTGAGCATAGGCGCTAGCGCCATGACGGGCGCAGGCACCGGCGCGGCGTCGGCCGGCGCCGGAACGATCCCGCCGCGCCAGCCGGCAAATACGGCACGGACATGAAACGGCGCTCGCCGTGTGGACGGCACACCGCCGATCTCGATCACCGGGGTGCCCGCTTCCGGCTCTGCGATGCTGCCCCCCAGGCTCGCGACCGCGTCGGCCAGTGTGACGCCGAACGGAAGAGGGGCGAGCAGCGGCGTGTCAGGCAACGGCGCCACGGTCACGCCGCCTAGGAACACGCGCCGCGCGAGCGCGACGGCGGTCAGGAGGGCTGCCTGATGATGCCGGTCGCGGGCGGCGTCCTCGCCAATGCGCAGCGTAAGGCGATATCCGGCGAAGAGCGCCTCGGCCTCGGCGATGCTTGCGGCAGCGCCGCTGTCGAGCGCGTGCTTGACCAAGCGGTGCAGTTTGTCGGCGGCGGTGAATGCGGTCATAGCGGCCTCACAATCCGATATGCAGGAAGACTCGGCGCGCCGCGGCTGGCACGGTGTGCCAGCGCTTGTCGCCGAGATAGCGATACATGCCGACCGACTCCGGCGGCACCGGCGGCCGGGCGAAATTGGGAAGTATGAACGCGATGTGCCCGCCGCGTGAGATCATCGGGTGGTTGAGATCGGAGCTGCTCTGTCCGACGCCACCGGGATGCACGTGCACGTCGGCAACGACGCTCATGCCGCGCCTTTTGCAGATATCCCAGAGCGCCCCGAAATACTGCCCGTCGAAATGCACGATGCCGGTGTCGAGCGCGTCCGGATCGAGATCGTCGTACAGGATGAAATCGACGATCCGGGCGCGGCCATAGGCACGGTAGCCGAGCAGGAATGCGCCGCTTTCGCGGCTCGCATTTCGGCCGCGCTCGCGCAGCTTTGCGCAAAGGCGCTGCCACAGGAACCACGAGCAGGAGATCTCATGCCGCGGCGCCCACAGGCGGGCAATAATCTGCGCAATTGAGAAGTTCATGAACAAGCTCCAAGTATTGACTGATGCCGGCGGCGGGCCGCCAGATTTTCGAGGGTAACTCGTGCCGCCAGTTGTCGTGGCCGGTGATGCTCTCGCGATCACAGGGCAAGTACAGCGCGGTGCCGCCCTTCCAGTCGGGGCGGAACACCGTGCCAAGCCGCCCGCCCTTGCTGCGCGGCCAGCGCGCGGCGGGGAGGATCGTGTTCTTCTCGGGGTCCCACGGCCCGCCGGTCGGCGGTTGCTGCGGGTAGCCGACGCAGTTAAAGCGCAGGACATAGGCGCGGCCGTCGGCCGCGGTGACGGCGATCATCACGTGCGGCCAAGCGATGCCGACGAGGTGCCAGCGGCCTTCCGCCTGCGCGAGGCGGAAGGCGGGCTTTCCGATATCAGCCCGGAAAGCCCGCTCATCCGGGAGACTCATCACGCTGCTCCCCTAGCCGTTGACGCGCTCGTTCGGGACGAGGTCGAAGGCGACCTTGCACGCCGGGCAGGACGCGATCGTGCCAAGGTGCGTGCTCGGATCGGGCCGTTCCTTGGTGCCGGCGATTTGCAGCACGTGCTCGCCAGCCTCCTGCGGCGTCATGCCGAATTTGCGCTCGGCCGCCCAGGTCTTGACCCGTGCCACGGTCGTGCCGGGACCGAAGTGATGATGCACGGTCTCGCCGTTGAAGGTGACGGCCACCTCAACATGGCGGCAGCGGTGCAGATGCGCCTTGATGCCGGTATGGCCGGCGTGGTCGCGGAGCAGGAAGCTCTCATCCACCGGCTCGTCGCGGTCTTCGAGGTAGATCAGGGTCTCCTTGTCGAGACCGTGCTTCTCGATGATCGCGATCTTGATGGCGGCGAAGCTGTGATCGGGGGCGGCTTCGAAATGCGCGATCTCGCGGATTCCCTCGCCCTGATAGAAGATGTCGATAGACGTCATGTGCGGCACTCCTTGCTGGGATCAGGAGTGCGGCCCCTTTGCCATTCTCCGTCCCTTCAAGAGGTGATCGGAAAAAACCGGGGGTACCCGGAAAGGCGAAGCGCGATTTTTTTAAGAAAGGTCGAGCGGTCCCTTCGGTGCTGCCGGGCAGATGAAGAAATGCGGGCAGCGCGGGCAGGTGACCGGATTGATTTCGGTCGGGAAGTTCCCGGCGTTGATGCCGGAGAGCATTCCGTCCGTCTTGCCTCGCCGGTTGCCGAACTTCTCGTCGCTGATTTCGACGAACTCCATGACGCCGTCGGTCAGGTGTAAGGCTTCGACCACGAAGCCGTCCTTGAAGTGAACCTCACCGGCGAGCCGGTAGAGTGTGTATTCAAGTCCGTCATACTCTTCTTTGGTCCGGTATCCGGTTCGCACGCGCCGCAAGACCACCTTGCCGTCGAGCATCTCAGCACGTTCGTTCGGTTCGACAACGACGCGGCCGTTCGGGAAGTCGATCGCAAGCGGCTCCGACTTTTGGAAGAGGCGCCCGGCGCCGGAACGCACCAGCGCGCCGACCAGTCGCGAGGCGAGTTGCCGGTAGTCCCCGGCAAAAGCATGATCCTTGGGACCGCGGTCCTGCCAGATCGATTCGAAGGCGGCCTCCGCGTCGGCCTCGGCGGGGTCGCCCTCCAGGCGCGCCTGCGACATCCAGCGGATCAGCTCATAGAGGCAGTCATGCGTGCGCGCGAAGGCGGTCGCTTTACGGGCGCCGCCCAGTCCCAGGACGTGCGTGTAGAAGAAGCGGCGCGGGCATTTCTGGTAAAGCTCAAGCCGCCGATCGGAGAGGATCCAATCTGGTCCGAAGGTGATTTCGATGGGCCGCGGCCGCGGGGCATCGGGCGGCAAGGGGATGGTCGGCGGAGAAGCTGTCTCGTGCACCAGCCGCAACAACGGCTTGGTCAGAAGCTTGGATGAAGAGCGCTTGTCGCCGTTTGCGTAAAAGCGCGTCTGGTAGAGTCGTAGGAAAGTGCGCGCGCGCGACATTGCCACGAAGAAAAGACACTCCTCCTCCATGGCGTGCGAGCGCTTGGCTTCATCCGAAACGCTGCCTTCCGCGCCTGCGATGAGCCCGACCGGAGGCGGGCAGCGTTGGCCCGTGTAAGAGGTCGGGAAACTCCGCGTCGCAAGGCCGGGCACGTGGACCGCCTCGAACTCAAGGCCTTTACTGCCGTGCACGGTCATTAGCCGGACCGCATCCATGTGGAGGGCAGGGGCGGGAACCTGGCGCAGGTCGCGCTCTTCTGCGAGCAGCACAAGCTGGCGGACGCGATCAAGGGCGCGTTGAATCGGAAAGCCGAACCCGACCGGGCTGTGATCACGCAGAAAATTCAGGAATTGCCAGACCGCAACGTTGCGCATCCGCGCCGGAACCGTGGCGGCGCCCGCCATGGCGCGGCCGATATCGGTGCGATCGAGCAGGTAGGTCGTAAGAAAATCCCAAGGCTGGCTTTGAGGCGCGAGCCCTTTCAGGTCGGTCGCGAGCCGCCGGAATCCATCGGCAGCCTCTTTAGACAAGCCGGGCAGCGCTGCAAGTTCGTCGAGACGCTCCACCGAGTGCTTTCGCTCGTCGCGCAAGTGAATAAGAGCCGCGTGAATGTCCTGAAGCGGAATGCCGTAACACGGCAAGGCTCCTACGCGGACCAGCGCATCGCCAAAGGGGTCCACGGCGAGACTCATCAACGCCAAGAGGTCGCGGATTTCGTCGCGCTCGAACAGGCTTCCCAAATGCAGAACCGGAATATTGCGTGCCTCAAGAGCGGTGGCGATTTCATTCAGGCGCCGGTTGGAACGGCAAAGAACCGCCTGGTCCCGCAGCCGCACGCCCCTCGTTTCCAATTCTCGGATCGCGGCGGCAATGCCTTCTTCTTCATCTTCATCGCGATCGAACTTGCGCAGATCGAGCCCCTCCGGGCCCACGCCGCGATCGGGGGTCAACGCGAGCGCCAGCATGTCTTTGGACGCGCCCATGTCCTTTGCGAAAGCTGTGAACGCATCGATGACCTGTTGGGTCGAGCGGTAGCTGATCCCGAGCTGATCGATGTCGGCTGTTGGAAACAGCTCGGTCTTAAAATTCGCCATGTTGACGGAGGACGCGCCGCGGAAGCGGTAGATCGACTGCCGCGCGTCACCCACGACCCACAAGCGCTTACCGTCGCCGGCAATGGCTTTCACCAGGCGCACGCTCGCCCGGTTCACGTCCTGGTATTCATCGACGAGAACATGGCGGTGGCGCAACTGAACGGCCGCTTGGATCGCCTTGTTGTTTTCTAGGAGCCGGGTTGGCCCCATGATCAAGTCGCCGAAATCCACGGCTTTATGCTCGGCCTTAGCGCGCTCATACCGTTCGTAGACAGCGGCGATCTCAAGACATTTTTTCGCGGCGATCTGCTTCTCCTCGTCCTTGCCGGCGTCTTCTTCCATCTTCTTAGCGAGGGCGAGATAGCCTTTGTCGTCGTATAGCTCGTCCTTGGCGCGAGAGATTGCGCTCAAAATCTCTTTCAAGATCAGGGCGGGGTCCCAGAGATTGCGATAATGAACGAGCGGCAAGGTCGGCAGGATTTCTTCCAGCACCGCAATCGCATCGCTGCGATCGAACAGAGCCGGGTCCGGCGGAAGCTTGAACTGCTCATAGTGTCGGCGAACGAGATCGAGCCCGAAAGCATGGAATGTGCCGATCCAAATCTTCGGAGCCTTGTCTGGCGCAGCGGCACTAACCCGTTCGGCCAATTCACCAGCGGCACGGTTTGAGAAGGTCAGAACAAGGATGGAAGCGGGATCGACTCCCTCCTCAAGCAAAGAGAGGATGCGCTTGACCAGCGTCTTCGTTTTGCCCGTTCCAGGACCGGCCTGGAGCTGAAACGGCGTGCCGCGATGCGCAGCCGCGCGATCCTGCGCCGGGTCCGGGCGGGATGGACGGGCGAGTGAGCTGTCCGAGTCTTCATCCGTGGGGGGAGGCGGCAGAAGGATCACGTCGATGATTTGCTGGCGCACGAGTGGCACCGGCAAATCGAGCTGCTTGGCGATTTCCGACGCCGTCAGGGCTTGGTCGACGAACATCCGCTGCGCGAGCGATCGGGGGAATAGAAACGCTCGCGCAAACACATTAGCTTGCAGCTCCCGGCGCTCATGCGCGCCGTAGTCCTCGACACGTTGCAGGCCGACCGGCGCGGCTTCCATTGAACGTGATGGATCTACGTCTTCGGCGCTGCAGGCGACGGACCCTGCGTGGATGCATTCGTGCCCGATCTCGTGCGCGACGACGAGCGCGCGCTGCGATTCATCGCCGATGTCCTCGGCGAATATCGTACCGCTTTGATCGTCGAAGACGGCGCGCGCGCCCTTGAGCGCGGGATCGCCCGTCGGAAGCCAAGTCAATTCAAGCTTGAGATGCTTGATTGCGGCATTGACCAACTCCATAGGCTTCTTGGGCGTCCCGTCGCCCGCCACCTGATGGTGCAGATCTTCCGCAGCCTTCCGGATGGGTTCGAACGAATCCATTCTCTAGTCCCGAAACGACAGCAGCCGGCGTTGCTGCTCTTCGCTTAATCCAGATGTCTTCACCGCTTCCTCGAAACTTTGTCTTACCGTTGCAGCAGGCTTTCCTTCCGCTTTGTAAAGTTGGCGACCCGCCGCGACGGACTCTTGTGGTGCATAAAGGTGCGCAACCATTGCTTCTGTATCTTCATCCATCTCCTGCGCGAGATGCCGGCAATATGCTTTTGGAAACGAAATAGGCTCTATCACCCTATCCCGCAGCTTCGAAAGGAAGGCGCTGTTAACGTCGAGATGTGATACGAGCGCACGAAATCCCTGCCGATCGAGCGCTGCGAAAGGATTTTCCACGGAAGCCGTCGCGGCGCGCGCGGGCGGGGTCGCCGCACGCGCATGCCGGCGTTCGAAGAGCTGGTTTTCAAACTGGCTCATGACGCGCGACACCACGTCGCTGATCGCGTCGGCATCGGCGGGGACATCCTCCTCGTCGCTTCGGTGCATGAGCGAGTCAATCGCAAGTTCAATGGCGAATTCGGTGAGCGCGTCGGCATGCTGCGGATAGCGCCGAGCGAATTCGTCGAGCAGTTCGGCGTCCGGAACGGCCTTCGCCAGCGACATGGCGTACATGGCGTCTCGCAGGGACGTTTGGGTGGCGGCGTTGATCATAGGTCCTCCTTCAATGTCTTGAGCTGCTTGTCGGCGGCAGCAAGGCGATAGCGAATCGTCCGCTTGTCGACCTTGCAAATCTTTGCGGCCTGCTCCTCCGTGTGTCCGATAATACGGCGGAGCACGACGGCGCGCTTTTGATCCGGCGGCAGCTTGTCGAGCGCCTTGATCACCTCGGGCAGGTACAGCCGGTTTTCCTGCGACGGACCGACGCTCGCCATCCGGGACAGCCGGGCCAGCATTTCCTCATCGAAAGCGGCCTCTCCCTCGCCATCGTCGGCTTCGGGCAGATCCGTCAGCTCCTTGCGCTCGGACAGCGCCTTGCGGACGTGATCGATCCGAAGGAAGCGCAACGCCCGTAGAAACTTGCATTCATAAAAGTCCAGATCGTCCTCGCGCCCTTCCGTCCCGTCTTGCGTGAACATCATCGCGAGATCGCTGAGAATCTCGTGCCGGACCGACTTGGCATTCCGCATCCGGCTGTCCGGCACCGTGCGCTCGAGATTGGCCTCGGCGCGCTTGAGGAGCTGCGGCATCAGCACCCTCGCGATACGGTCCTCGCCGCGGCGGAGGGCATCGCGGAGGAGATGAACGAGACATTCCGTCGGCAGGAAATCGCCGGATTGCGGATTTGTCTCTCGCGCGCGCCGGGAAAGGGTGGCCCAATCCTGGGGCAGCGCGATGTCGATCTTCCGTTCGATACCCGGCGGGCGGGTTAGGTCCTTCTTCGACAACGGACTTGCCATATCGCCCCCTTTCAACAGCGGGTTTCACCGGGCGTCCAATTCGTTCGGCCCACCCTTCACTAGGTGATCGAAAAAAAGAGGGGGTACCCGGAAAGCTGAACCTGAAATTTTTTTGCAGTCTTATTTTACAAAGCAATATCAATATGTTAGCAGGAGTGATAACATAAATTACGGGAAATGACCGGAAATCCTAGCCGTCACGCGGCCTCCGAACGTGACGGCGGTGAGCTCTCGGCCACCGGCAGCGTAACGCCGCTGATTGGGGCGCCCAAGGCTTTTCGTGCGACCTCCAGCAGGTGCTCGTGGTGCGTGAAGAACAAGACCTGCGTCTTCTTGGCGAGTTCGCCCAAGACGCGGAAGCCCGCGGCCGCGCGCTTGTCGTCGAAGTTGATGAACAGGTCGTCCGCGATGAACGGCATGGGCTCGGCGTGGCCGAGATAGTCCTCGATCGCGGCGATCCGGAGCGCGAGGTAAAGCTGGTCCGCGGTGCCGGTGCTCATGCCGGCGACCGGTACGCGCCGGCCGTCCCGGCGCAGACCGGCGAGCTGCATGTGGTCGTGCTCGTCGAATTCAAGCTGCAGCGTTTGGAAAGACCCGCAGGTGAGGATGGCGAACAGCTCGCCCGCGCGCTTGAGCATCGGCGCCTGTTTCTCCCGCCGGTAGCGATCGATCGCCCATTGCAGCAATACGACCGCGGAGCGAAGGCGCACATAATGTTCGGCGATCTCGGTCATTTCGGCGAGCGCGGTTTGCCGATCCGCGGCGTCCCTCGCCGCCCGGTCGTCCCCGCCAATGGCCTCGAAGGCCTGGCGGGCGGTGTTTCGGGCCTCGCGCGCTTCCATCAGCCGATTGCGCAATTCCTGCACTTCTTCGGTGACCGTCTGGTCTTTGGCCGCGATGGCGTCCAGGTCGATGCCCGAGCACTCGGCGCCCAGCTCTGCAACCGAAAGACCATCGCCATCCTGCGTCAGCGCGGTCCTAAGCCGATCAAGCTCGGCGCTGAGCCTCCGCATCTCGTCGGAGCGCTGAATTGCGATCCGCAATTCGTCGGTCGATGCGACATTGGCCTTCTGCTGGAGGTGTGCAATGGTTTCGCGCGCTTCGCGGCTCGATTCACGGCACTCGTCGATCTTCTCCTGCAAGCCGACGATGCCTGAATCCTTCGCGGCCCTCAGATCCCTTACGCGTGCTGCGTCTGAAGCCTGGCGATCGAGCTCCAAGACAGCTTCCTCGGGATCCGTGCCATTCAGGCGCGGTGCAACGGCGTGCGCCAAGGCCGCCACGTCGGCCTCGAACGCTTTCACATCGCGCTCGATCTTTTCGATACGCTCATGCCGCAGTTCGTTGATCCGGACCGCCGCCTCGCGCATGTCGTCGATCGCGTTGATCTGCGCTTCGGCCGTCTCAGGCGTCGCCGTGGCGGCGAGTTGCAGCGCGTTCAGGGCGGCTTGCCACGCGCTCGTCCACTCCGTCCACTCCGCCCCGGCCTTTTCCAGATCCTTACGTTTGCGCGTAACCACGCCCGTCGCCTTACGGTGCGCCTCATTGAGATCGCGGGCCGTCTTGGCGGCGTTTTCGTGCCGGCGCTCCTGCGCCGCCCCGGCCTCGATGACGAGATGGAGCGGCTGGGCAGCAAGAGAAGTTGCGGAAACCCCCAACGCCTCAAGTTCGGCCATGACGAGACGTTTGCCCTCGTCCTCGCGTTGTTGCCATCCGTCTGTATGCCGCTCAGCCGCCGAGAGCCGCGCGTTCAGATCCAGGATCTCGGACCGCGTGCGCAGCCACTCGATCATCACGTCTGGATCCTGTGGCGTGACGGAGCTGCCCGACCACAGTGCGGTCCAGGCGGCGTCCAGAGTTGTGCGCTCTTGCGCCAACGCCTGCTCTTCCAATACCAGGGATTCCAGCAGGTCGTCCTGCTCGCCGATCTGGCGACCGATGACCGCAAGCTGCGCGGCAGCGTCGGCGTGCTCAAAGCGCCGATCAGCAGCTGAGTCTGCACCGCGCATTGCGGCCTCGAACTCCTGCGCCAACGCATCGGGCGGACCGAAGGCCGCCATCTCATCTTCGGAAATCGCAACACTTTCTACATGGCGGCGCCGGATGATTGACCAGCCGGTGTCACGCCGGCAGCGCAAGCGTTCAAGCTCGTCGGCTGCCACGACGTGCTCGTCGGCGATGATGCGTTCAAGGGCTTTCCGGTGCCGGACACGCTCCTGCTCCGCATTGCGGATCCGTTCACGGCAGATCTGCTGCCGCTGCTCCAAGCTCCGGCAGGCGTCTCGGTGGGCCTCAACCGAAGCCAGCGGGGGAACCGGCGTCGATTCCAGGACGGCAGCATCGGCGACTGCCGGCCGCAGAACCTTCAGCAGGCGTGCAATTGCGGTCCGCGCCTCCTGTTCCTCGCGCTTCGAATTGGCGATCTGGCCGGCGACATCGCCAAGTTCGCGCGTGGCCTTGATGACCGTCGCGAGCTTCGAGACATCTGTTACCGGCCCATGTGCTTCGATTTCCGCTGCGATCTCACCGAGTTTATCCTCGCCCTCGGCCGCGGCGCTCTTAGCATTCTCTACCTCGCCGGATTGCGCCCCGCGGCGGTTGAGCAAACCGCGAAGGATCGCAACCTTGGCCTTGGCGGGAATGCGTGCGATCAACTCATCGATATCTCCGCTCCATTCAAGCTCGCCGGCGAGGCGGTTGAGAGTTGCTTCTGCCGCGGCCAATTCCGCCCGCCGCTTGGGCAGATCGGCTTTCCCGGCGCGAACTTGAATACGGCGATCTCGGAGCTGTGCGATGTCTTCGGCACGTGCCAGGAAGGCTTCGTCGAAGATCAAGGCCGCGCATTCCGCCTCAAGCGCCAAGATCTGCTCGCTCAAGGTCGCGATGCGCGCCGTGGCGCCCGCTTCATCTTTCGCGGCCTTCTCCAGAACCTTGGAAGCGCCAGCATCAAGCGGGATGACCTCTCGGAGCGCGTCGATAGCGCTTTGAGTCTCCGCGCGCTTGCGCACGTCGCGGCAGACCCGGCGGATGCGGTTGAGCTTGCGCAATTCCGCCGATTTGAGCTCTATTTCGCTTTCGATGACGCCATAAGCATCGTTAGCCGTCTCGAACGCGCTCTTGAGCGACTGCCACTTGGTGGTCGTTACGACATCGTCGCGCAGCGACGCTTCGGCAGCCTTCAGACGTTCCTCTGCCTGGAAATACTTTCGGTGCGCCGCGCGGCGCGAGGCCCAAAGCGCGTCGGCTTCAGCCTCCATGGTCTTGAGCGTTTCGCGCAGGCCCATGATTCCGGCGCTAGCCGAGAACAGCATCTGGCCGACATCGTCCTGCGCTTGCAAGATTTCCTTACCGCCTTGGCGCAAGCGATCGTGATCGAGGCTGAACATCCTCGCGTAAAATCGGCGATCGGCGCCGGCAAGAAACGGGGCAAGCGACCCCTCGCCCGAAGGGATAGGCGTGTCATCATCGCCCAGCAACGTGTCCTTGTTGCCCTTGCGGCGGCGCACCTTGAGCGTATTGCTTCCCTTCTCCAGAAGCGCGCCCACGCGCATGGCGTTGTACTCGTGCAGAAAGTTACGGGACGAGTTGGCCGGGATGCCGAAGAGCAGGTCTTCGACGCCGTTCATCGCCGTCGACTTTCCGGCTTCATTCTCGCCAACCAGCATCTGAAAGTCCGGCTTGCCGGCCGGCAGGGCGATGATGGCGTCCGTGAAGTGACCGTATCGAAGCAGATCGAGCTGCCGGATGCGCATGATTACACGTTCTCCGCTGCGAGACGTGCGCTGAGATACGCACCGGCATGGGTGATCAAGCCTGCAATGTTGCCGTCGATGGCTGCTTTCAGCACGGCGTCGTCCACATCCGTGCGGATGTCGTGGGGCAGCTTGCGGACGAGATCGCCAAGATCCGTCGCGAGCCGCGCCTGCAGCTCAGCATCGCTGTCAGCGCTCTCGATCATGCGCTGAAGGTCGCCCAACGCGTCCTTGCGTGAGGCTGCAGTTTCGGGGCTCGCGGTCGCAACGACGAGACGCTCGATCCACGCGACCTCTTCGCCCAAGCCCAGAGCTGCGGCCTTTGCCTCGGCAAGGATGTGATCTGACGACGCGAGCAGTTCGCCGTGCAATCCGGTCTGCCCCGTCAGCTCAATTCTGCAGGCGAGCAGACGCCCTTGCGCCTCGCGTTCGACGGCCTCTTCGATGGCCTGCCGAACGCGATCGACCGCATCGGCAATAGCGCTGCACTGTACCACCGGCACCGGCAAATGAATCCAGCGCACGCAATCAACATGGAGCGGCGAAATCTCCTGGACCTCGCCGTCCTCGACCGTAACCAGCGAAGCGCCTTTCGGGCCGCTTTCGCGGATGTGGCGGCCCTGCAGATTCCCGCAGAACACGACATGCGGCCGCTCGTGGAGGACAGCGGCTTGGTGCACATGCGCGAGCGCCCAGTAGTCGTAGCCCTTGTTGATCAGGTCTTCGATGGCGCATGGCGCATACTTCGCGTGTCCCGGCATGCCGCCCAAGCCGGTGTGCAAGACGCCGATGTTGAAGTAGCCCGTAATCGGCGACGGATAAGCCGGGACCAAGTTGTCTGTGATGTCGCGCTGCCGGAAGCTCTGGCCGTGCAGGGCGACGTTCAGATGCGGCAGCCGGAAGGTTTCAGCCTTGCGGGCCGAAAACACGCTGACATTGGTCGGCAATGTGAGCTTGCGGGTGATCTGGCTTTCGGCATCGTGATTGCCGTGGAGCAAGAAGACCGGGATCTTGGCCTGCGCCAACCGGCCCATCTGCTTCACGAAGTAGAGTCCGGTCTGGTAGTCGCGCCAATCGCCGTCGTAGAGGTCGCCGGCGATGACGACGAAATCGACCTCGTCCTCAATCGCTTGGCTAACGAGGTTGTCCAGTGCCACGCGAGTGGCAGTTCGGATCCTTTCAGCGGCTGCGCCCTGTTGTCCGGATAGCCCTTTCAGAGGACTGTCGAGATGGATGTCGCCGGTATGGATAAAGCGAAACGACTTCAAGGCGGAACTCCCCTAATTCAACTCAAGCGATGCTGGCAGAACATTTGTTCCGCAGCTGATCTTCACTGGGTGATCGGAAATCAGAGGGGGTACCCGGAAAGCCAGACTCAGCTATTTTCTATTGATAGCCGTAATCGAACATAAAGTGAACGGTCTGGTAGTGTCTAAGCCCACAATCCTCAATATCTTGTGGGCAAAGCTCGGCGTCGTCGACATGCTGCAGCGCCGACAGCGAGATGCGCAGAAGCCTGACCGGCTTGAGGACCACCCCAAATTTGATTGAGCTCGGTGTTGGTCCGAGCTCAATCCTTAATCCGCAAACGGGATGGTTAGGCTGAGAGGGCGCGTTATGCCGCCGCGCGGACGGGGCACTGGTCGAGACTCAGAAGGTTGTCCCTCGTCGTATCATCCGGTGCCGTCCGGATATATTTGACCCCGTGAAGGATGTAGGTCCTCACGGGCACCTCGTAGAGGCCGACTTTCACGTGGAAGCTGTATTTGCCGCTGTCGATCATGTCAGCGACCTGCTCTCGCGTGTGATACCAGGACCCTCCCTGCGGGTTGACACCACCGACGTTGGTAATGTGCTCCCGAGGGCTATGTGGGTGCGGTTTCGTGATACACGTGACTTGATTGGTCATAACCAGAGACTCCTGAAGAGGCGGCATATGCCGCATGTAAGGGAGCCGGGTTGACCTTGGCCGCGAACGGGATAGTAATTCCGTTGTTGAGAAGCCAGTCCGCTCCCGGCTCCCGGGCGCGCGAAACGGAACCTTAGAAGCCGCTTAGCCTGGCAGGGCTGGCGGCTTCGTCCGTTTCCGGGTCCTAAGCATATTCTACCTGCCTAAAACCCTCGTCAAGGATGCGGTAAAATCCGCCGGCAAGTTTGCCGGCGGATTTGTTGTATCATTTGACGAGAGACCCCGTTTGGAGCAACCTTAATAAGAGGGGTTTTCCAGTGAAATTCGCATTTTCCAACAACAAGCAGGAACCGCCCGGGTCGCTCGGATTCCGCAGTGGTGCCCGCGGCACCCATTCAAGCCGTACAATGATGCTCGACGAATTGGCGTTGCTGTTCTCCCAGCGGGCCTTCCCCGATGACATCAAGAAAGCTGTCCTCGAAGAAAATATCCTTGGAAAATCAACTGCTTCAGGAAGAAGTCTCAGCTTGCAGCGGTTGACCGAGCTCTATTGCTTCGACAACTCGGTTCCGATCTTCAGGGTGTTCACAGCGCTATGCCGGCGAGATCCAGCGGCTCTACCCCAGCTTGCTCTTCTAATGGCAGTTGCCCGCGACCCTCTTCTCCGAGCGAGCGCTAGGCCGGTACTCGGGCTCGCTTCCGGGTCGCAGCTTATGCGGGACGCCCCGCGTAACGCCATCGCTTCGGTGGTGGGCGATCGCATGAACGAGGCGGTCCTGGATAAGGTCGTCCGCAACACATCGAGTAGCTGGACCAAAACAGGCCATCTCGTTGGGCGAACGCTGAAGCGCCGCGCTCACATTCGCGCAAACCAAACGGCCTTTGCTTTTGCGCTCTGGCTTGCCCACAAAGCTGGCTTTGGTGGTGCGGAGCTTTTCGACAATGGCTGGGTCGCCGCGCTTGACCTTGACTTGAGCTCTGCGCGCGCGCTGGCGGAGCGAGCGCATGTAGCTGGTCTGATCAACTTCCGCAAAATTGGCGATGCCGTCGAACTGGATCTTTCTCCCTTGGATCGGATGACCTGAAGGTTGGGTGGTATGTCGAAGATCGATCAGCTAGCAGCCGTGTTCAGAGATCATGTCGGGGTGGGTTGGCCCAGCAGTAGCTCAGGCGCACAGCGCGTCATTATGATCGTGTACGACCCCAATGAGGAGCGTGCGCTCAGAAAGAAAATGGGTCTCTTTGCCCAAGCTGCTCAGTCCCAACAACACGCTTGGCACAGCGTTGACTTGACCCCGGCCTTCGCAGACTGGCTCGGAGCGCATCGATATCGCGAAAGCTATTTCGACGAACCGGAAATGTTGGCTGCAGGCGCAAACGAGCGCTTCACCGAATACGCCGCCGGCATCATTCGTCGCGCGCTGGAAAGACCCCAACATACAGGTCGCGAACTTGTCGGCTTAATCGGTGCCGCCTCCGTGTTCGGCGTGGTGTCTTTGTCCGATATCCTTGCGCGAGTGGAACACGAAATCAAAGGCCGCCTCGTAGTCTTTTTTCCTGGGCGAACCCGCGACGGGAGATATCGTCTACTCGATGCGCGCGACGGCTGGGATTACCACGCCGTCGCCATACATGCCGAAAGCAGCGGAGGACGCCAATGACGATTATCGCAGACCTTCTCGATCGAGATCCGCGCGGCAATCGGCTCATCAATAACGGCCAAGCCCGACTCATTGGCACTGATGAAGAAGCACGCGGCGAATTGCGCATCTTTGTCTGCGAAGGCCGTTATGCTGATGGTTTTTCGCGGATCGTCGAAAACTTCTGTCGCGACATTGGCAAATCGAGCCAGCAGGCTGCTTGGGTCAGCGGTTTCTATGGCAGTGGAAAATCCCATCTCCTAAAGATGCTTGGCTACCTTTGGTCCAATGATCCTTTTAGCGATGGGATGAGCCCTCGCGCGCTCGTCGAGGAAATGCCCGAGTCCGTGCGCGCCGCGCTCCGGGAGTTAGACACGCAGGGCGCTCGCGCTGGCGGACTATTCGCCGCGGGTGGCTCCATGCCCAGCGGTCAGATTGAACGGCCTCGTCACTCAGTGTTGTCCATCGTCCTTCGCGCCGCCAAACTTCCCGCCGACTTCGGTAAGGCGTCCTTCTGCTTGTGGCTGGAAGACAAAGGCATTGTCGACGAGGTGAAAGCGGCGGTCTTGGCGGCGGGGAGCACGTTCGACGAAGAGATTGATGAGCTCTATATGAGCCCAATAATTCCCGAGGCAATTGCCGCCCAGTATCCAGGAGAATCCTCTAAAGAAGTTCGCGAGCGTATCCGTACGCAATATAAAACGCCCGACATGGACATCGACCGAACCCAGTTCGTTTCCATGTTGAAGCGGGTGTTGAAGCGTCAGGGCAAAAACGCCAAATCGCCACTCACGCTGATCCTCCTCGACGAAGTTCAGATCTATATTGGCGATAGTCAGGATCGCGCTGGTGCAATCGCCGAGATCGCAGAGACACTCGCGAAGGAATTCGATAGCAGCGTCATGCTGGTGGGCGCGGGACAGAGCGCGTTGCAGGGCACATCCCAATCAAACCCTCAACTGGTACGTCTTTTGGATCGCTTTACGATTCGTGTGCAGCTTGACGACAATGATGTTGAGACGGTCACCCGGAAGGTGTTGCTTCGCAAGAAGGCCGACGCCCGGTTGCTTATTGAACATTGCCTCGATGCCAACGATGGCGCAGTTTCGCGTCAGCTTGCGGAGACGAAAATTGCGGTGCGAGCAAGCGATCGAGCAATACGTGTCGATGATTATCCATTGTTGCCCGTGCGCCGGCGCTTCTGGGACGTGTGCTTCCGTGCTGCCGATCTTCAGGGCACTCAAAGCCAGTTGCGTTCGCAGTTGCGCATTCTTCACGATGCGCTCGCCGAAAATGCCGAGAAGCCGCTAGGCGCGGTAGTGCCGGCGGACGTGCTCTATGAGGCATTGAAGGCGGCGCTCGTGCAATCAGGCGCGCTGCCGCGCGATGCCTATGACCGCATCGAGCCGCTGGCTAACGCTTATGGTGCCGATGGGATCTTGGCGAAGCGGCTGGCCGGCCTCGCCTTTCTGATTTCCCGACTGCCAACCGAAGCCGGCGCCGACATCGGGGTGCGGGCCACGCCCGATCATCTCGCAGATCTATTGGTTGACGATCTGACGATTGATCAGGGGGCGTTTCGATCTCGAATACGCACACTCATCGACCGGATGGTCGAGGACGGTAATCTGGTGCGCATCGGCGAAGAGGTGCGCATTCAAACAACCGAAGGACGAGCTTGGCAACAGGAGTTCCAGAAATTCCGCAGCCACTTTGGCAATGACGTGTCGGCCGTCGCCGATGCCCGCGACAAGCTGATCGAGGAGGCGCTGGCGGTCGTGTTGCGGCAGGTGTCGTCGGTGCATGGCGACGCCAAAGTGCCTCGCAAATTAGTGCCCCATCGAGGCGACCGGACCCCCGAGAAGGATGGTCGCAACATTCCGCTTTGGATCCGCGATGGATGGCGAATCAGTGCAAAGGAAGCGCGCGATACAGCGCGAACCATGGGTTCCAAAGACGGCGTCGTCCATGTCTTCATTGACAAACCATCCGACAATGACCTGAAAGATGCGATCGCAGACTTGCTCGCGGCAAAGGCGACCTTGGATAAGCGAGGTCTGGGACATGGTTCATCGGGTGAAGAAGCTCGGCGCGGCATGGAAACGCGCCAGCGCATTGCCCAGGAGCGTGCTGTCGAGATTGCGGAAATGCTTATTGATGATGCCGTAGTGCTGCTCGGCGGTGGAACCGCCGAGATCCAGACGACTCTTTCCGCTCGGTTGGACGCCGCAGTTGAAACCGCGCGCAAGCGCTTGTTCCCGCAATTCAAGGACGCCGATCGGCCGGCAGCTGAATGGGAAAAGGCATTGAAGGTCGCCCGCGAGGGCGGCGAGCATCCTTTTGCGGCCGTGGGCCATATGGCAGAGGCCGATACCCACCCGGTTGGACGTGCAATTCTCAGCATCATCGGTGCGGGTAAGGCCGGGCGCGAGGTCCGGCAGCACTTTGAACGCGAGCCGTATGGCTGGCCGAAGGACGCGGTTGACGCCGCGCTGGTTGCGCTCGTGCGTGCGAACAAACTCACCGTCATTCTGAATGGCGAGCCGGCAGCTGGTTCCGCCTTGGACGGAACGGCAATCGGGAAAGCCACGTTCCGGCGGGAGGACATAGCAATTTCGGCTCGCGACAAGATCGGGCTCGCAGGGTTACTTCAGACGCTTGTCGGGCCGATCCCCAACCGTGACGATCTGGTCGACCCCGCGCGCGATTTCCTGCGCAGGTTTCGGTCGCTTGGTGAGAGCGCGGGCGGTGAGGCGCCGTTACCCGCGGCACCGAGGCTGTTGCTCGAAGACGAGGCGAAGGCGCTTGCTGGCAACGCACTGCTGCGGCTGCTGCTCGATCACAAATCCGAGATCGAGCAGGCCATTGAGTCATGGACGGCGCGTGCGAAGCTCAAAACCGAACGAATATCGCGCTGGCGTACGGCCGAACGGCTCGCTCGTCATGCAGACCTGATCTCAGATGCGGCAACCGATCTTATTGAACTTAAGGGCATTCGCGAAGGACGCCAGCTTCTGGAGTCATCCGATCCCTTGCCGGCGCCAATGCGTCGCCTGCGCGAGCTTCTGACAAAGCGGCTCACGACCGCGCATCGGGAGCTCACGGACGCCGTGCGTGGTGCACTCGACACGCTTAACGCAAATCCCGTCTGGTCCGGGCTTGAGCTTGCGAAGAAAGAAGCGATTTTGGCGGAGGTCGGGCTGAAGCTTCCTACTCAGCCAGATGTCTCGGACGATGAACGGCTGGCCGAAAGTCTTGATCGCCGTCCGCTCGGACAATGGCAGGCAGAGATACGGGGCGTATCTGATCTTCAGGTCAGTGCGGCGCAAAAGGCCGCGCAGCTGTCCGCACCGCAAACCCACCGCGCGACGATCGAGCGGGGCACGCTCGTACGCAATAAAGATGAAGTCAATGCTTGGCTTGACCGCCAGCGCGCTACTCTCGTCGCCGCAGTCGAGCGCGGCCCCGTCGTTATTTCGTGAGGCAATCCGTGGCCATAGCCCTTGACCGTAGCGTTAGATCGATACTGCGAACTGCAATTATCGGACAGAACGGCGCTCGCCACGTAGCCGAGGACGGTGCGCGCAAGGCGCTGACAGAAATTGGGCTTGAAGACACAAAGAAACCTGATGGACTTTCGTCGGCGCAAACAGACCTGCGCAATCGACTGCGGGCTCATGCGCGATCACTCGGCGATGTTATGCAGCCAGACGGTTCAATCAAAGCGACCCGTTTGGTGCGCGAAATCGCTTATGAGCATTGGCATCGCGCGCTGTTTGCCCGCTTTCTCGCGGAGAACGATCTTCTCATTGATCCTGAGCATAAGGTGGCCGTGTCGCTTGCTGAACTAGAACTGGTCGCGAAGGAGGAAGGGTGCGATCTCATCGAATTGGCGGCCGATTGGGCCGAGCCGATGCTGCCGCAGATCTTTCGTAAGGATGATCCGGTCCTCGCGCTTGCGCTACCGCCTGAAACGAAAGAAGGCATTACCGAGATTGTAAACGGGCTGCCGCGTGCAGTCTTCGGAGCCGATGATTCGCTAGGCTGGGTATATCAGTTTTGGCAGGTGGATCGAAAGGCAGAGGTCGATCTCGCGGAAAAACGCGGATCAAAGATTGGTGCGGACGAAATTTCGCCTGTGACCCAACTGTTCACCGACGACTACATGGTAATGTTCCTTCTGGAGAACACGCTTGGAGCGTGGTGGGCGGGCAAAGTGTTCGCCACCGATCCGACGCTGGCGGTCGAAGCAAAATCGGAAGACGAACTGCGTGAGAAGACGAGTCCCCACGGATACCACTGGGCTCATCTGCGCTTTGTGCGCGAGTCGCTGGAAGGCGAGACGGAGGAAACTGCAACTGGGCCTTGGCGACCGGCCGCAGGCAATTTTGGAGGGTGGCCGAGTGCGGCGAAAGATATCACTGTCCTTGATCCCTGCATGGGATCCGGTCATTTCCTCGTGTTCGCGCTGTCGATCCTCGTCGCATTTCGACGCTCGGAGGAGGGACTCGACGAGCGCGAGGCCGTCAAAGCTGTATTGGCCGAGAATCTCTATGGTCTCGAGATCGATCTTCGCTGCACGCAAATCGCGGCATTCGCTCTCGCGCTTGCCTGCTGGAAACGCCTGGGCGGTCCGGAGCCGCTACCGGGGCTCAATCTAGCTTGTTCGGGTCTTGCAATTGGACTTGGCAAATCAGAATTCTTGAAGCTTGCTGAAAAACTTGCCGCAAAGCGCGGCTGGAAATCCGCCACTGATTTATTGGGGGATGGCGCGACTCCAATGGAGAACGCCGCCGCCAAACGCGAGCGCGAGGGTCTATCGCGGCTCTACGATCTGTTTGAGAAGGCCCCTTTTCTCGGTAGCTTGATTGATCCTCGCCAAGCTAGTAGCGATCTTTTCGCATCAGGTTACCAAGACATCGAAGGATTGTTAGACGATCTCTTGAAGGCCGGTGAAAGCGTTCCCGAAGTTAGAGAATTGGCCGTAGTCGCAGCGGGACTCGCGAAAGCAACACATATATTGCGGGGCACATACACGCTCGTCTCGACCAACGTACCCTATCTTGGCCGCGCAAAAATGAGCGCGACGATTTCAGATTTTGTCGATCAAAATTATAGGCTCTCCCGACATGACCTGGCGACATGCTTCATAGAGCGATCGCTGAAGTTTTGCTCTAAGGGCGGCGTTACGGCGACGGTTACACCGCAAAACTGGTGGTTCCTAGGTTCGTACAAAGCTCTCAGGCTCCAACTTCTGAAGAAAGATCAAATCTTCATGTTGGTTGATTTGGGGCCGGCCGCGTTTGAGGTCATGAATTGGTGGGCTGCGAAAACGAACTTACAAATCATTGGCAACGGTGCAAGTTCCGGCGCGACAGGCTGCTTGGACGCCTCCGCGGGAAAGTGGCCGATAAAAAAGGAACAGAATTGTCGAGAGGTTGGGGTTTTACACAGATCTGTCCGAAATTTTCTCGATCAACCCGATCACCGGTTTGCATTTGCTCCGCCCGGAGAGCACCCGCCGCTTTCAACGCAGGCCAGCTGTCTTGCGGGGATTCTGAACGGGGACACCCCGAGATTCATTAGAAAACATTGGGAGTTTGCTGCAAACAATGAATTGTGGTCATTTCAGCAAACGACTGTTGACGCTTCCGTATTATGCGGAGGACTGGACCAAGTAATTTATTACGATGCACAGAATGGTCACCTTCGCGAAGATCCGAAGATCCGACGAGAGCGGCTACATGACTCTGATCAGCGAGGTGGCTCAGTTTGGGGGCGCTCCGGTATCGCTATTAGTCAAATGCGAACACTCCCGGTTGCTCGATATCTTGGCGACAAATTCGATTCCAACGTCGCGGCTCTGGTACCTGCCGACCCGACGCTCGTTCCCGCCTTATGGTGTTTTTGCACCAGCGAAGAGTTTATTGAATCTATTCGAAACATTGAGAAGAAGCTCAACGTAACGAATGCAACGTTTGCTAAGATTTCCTTTGATCAGGATCGTTGGCGCAGCGTAGCGAGCGAAAGATTTCCAAACGGCCTGCCAAAACCTCACTCGAATGACCCCACCCAATGGCTGTTCGATGGTCATCCGCGCGGAAGCGCTGATCCTAATGTCGCACGAGACAGTGCGACTAATCCACGCCTTGTGATGCCGCATGGCATCCGACCGGGTTTAGCCGAGCATCCTTTGCAAGTGGCCGTCGCGCGACTGCTTGGCTATCATTGGCCTCGTCAGACCGGATCTTCCTTTTTGGACTGCCCGGTGATTATCGAGCCGGACGAGGTAGATCAATCGGGACTCATTGACAGTGATGGCATTGTCGCACTGCCCGCCCTCACCGGCGAGGCGGACGCTGCAGCCAGATTGCGCGAGCTAATCCGCGCGGTCTGGGGTCCGGATTATAGCGAAGGCACAATACGCGAACTGCTCGGTGCCGAAGGAGCGAGAGCCAGTGATCTTACGACCTGGCTCGCCGACGAATTCTTCGATGGGCATTGCGAACTTTTCCACCAGACACCTTTCATCTGGCATGTATGGGATGGCATTCGCGGCGGCTTTTCCGCGCTCGTCAACTATCACAGGCTCTGTGAGGGGAACGGGGCCGGGCGCCGTCTCCTCGAAAAGCTGCGCGACACCTATCTCGGCGATTGGATTGCCGGACAGCGTCGCGCGCTAGCGGCCGGCGAGGTCGGCGCGGAGGAGCGGCTGATCGCTGCCGAACACCTCCGTAGTGAACTAACGAATATCATTGAGGGTGAGCCGCCCTATGACATCTTCGTTCGTTGGAAACCACTCTACCGCCAGGCGATTGGTTGGGAGCCGGATATCAACGACGGTGTGCGCCTCAACATCCGTCCCTTCTTAGCCGCGCGGCCAAAAAACCCGCGCAGCCGGGACGCGTGTAGCCTCCGGGTTACGCCACGAGTAAAAAGGCATGCCGGTGCCGACCGAGGTTCTGAGCCTCGGCGGGAGAAAGAGGGGTTTCCCTGGTTCTGGGCCGAGGATGCAGATGTAGCAACCACTAACTACCCGGGCGGCCCAGAATATAATGGACGACGTTACAACGACTTCCATCTCAGCCGCACGTTTAAGCAGCGCGCTCGCGACGCACAGAGTAAGACGCCATGAGCGACCAGACGCTCATTCACGGCCTTGCTCGCGCGTTCGTCGACGCCGCTCAGACGTTTGAGAGTGGAAAGGAATGGCCTGCGGCGCTGCTGTGGCCCGACCCGGAGCGGCAGTGGTTTGCTGCCTTCTCTGATTTGCGCCGTCGGCTCGTCTCCCAAAACGTCGCGCTTTACGCCTATGGTGACTACGCGCCTGAGGAAGGCATCGGTCCTTCGATCTGGCTTCGCTGCCTGATCGAGGCGCCTGACGCGCCCGATTTAAAGGGCGCCGTTCCCAATGGGGCGCTACCAGTCATCCTCTTGCCAGGTGTGTCGTGGCGGAATTTACGAGAGCCGCTGACATTGCCACGAGGCGTTCAGATGCTGATCGAGATGCAATACCGTGGCGACGTATTTCGTCAGCGCCGGCAGGCGCGTGATTGGACGGTAGCGACTTTCCTCCGCGACGCTGACCAAGGACTCAGCCTCGACATATCGGTTGACTCGCGCACGGATGAAGCCGCCCAAAGGGCACTCGCCGCTCTATTCGACCTTGAACTGGATGGATGGCGTGGACGCCGCATCGGCGCGGACGACTTCGATCGACTGCGCGTCCCTGACGACGTGCGAGATCTCCTCAATTGGATCGCAAACCCTGATGCGGCGAAGGCTGCAAAAGACACGGGCACATGGGTGGCGTTACGCAACCTGGTCAAACGCGACTACGATATCGATATCGATGAGAAAGGGGCGTTGCAGCAAGCTATCGATCGGTTAGTTCGCCGAACAGGACCATGGGGTCGGGTCTGGAATAGGTTGGCCGACTCGCCACAACAGTTTCGCGCCGTCTGCGAGCGCTTGCGTGAAGCAACCGGCCGAAAGCAGACCGACATGTTCGGGGAGGGCGATCCCATCACTAATCCGCACGATAACGCGCTTGCGGAAAAGATGTTGGCGCGAGACCTCGGCGCCCTCGCGAATCTTTCGAGCCGCGAGGCGGCCGCAAAGGTCGTATCGCTCGAAGAACATCACAGGCGCCGCCGCGACACATTGTGGGCACGGTTGGGCGAAGCACCGCTCGCCGCGGCGCTTGATCCGCTCGCGCGCCTTGCGGCTGCCACCGATACGAACCTCTCAGGCGGTGACCTCACTGCACTGGCCAGTTCATATGCTGTAGAGGGCTGGCTCGTCGACGCTGCGCTGATCGAGACAATTGCCGCGGCGGGAACACGGGAGGACGTGGTGGCGCGCGCCGCCGGCGCTCTCTACCGGCCGTGGGTGGACGCACTTGCAAGACGATTCCGTACGGCATTTGAAGTCGCCGGCGAGTCCGCGCGGCCGAGTCCGCTCGCGATTGAGCCGGGGACGCTTGTTCTTTTTGTTGACGGATTACGCATGGACGTCGGCCACTTGGTGGTCGAACGATTGGTTAATTCCGGTATTGAGGCTTCGCTTGATTGGCGGCTCTCGCCGATCCCCAGTGTGACGGCTACAGCAAAGGCGATCGTAACTCCAGTCGGAGACAGCATCGCCGGCCGAGGCAAGGTAGATGCGTTCCTGCCATTGGAGACCTCGTCGGGGAAGCCGGCGACTGCGGACGTCCTGCGCAAGGCCATGCTTGCTCGGAGCATTCAGGTCCTTGACCGCGGCGCTATCGTGCCTCCGGAGAAGCCAACATCGATCGGATACGCTGAGTGTGGCAATATTGACCATGACGGTCACGGCATGGGACTACGATTGGCAGGTCAACTGGTAACAGAGGTTGTTCGCATCGCCGAGTATGTGTTGACGCTGAAGACGGCCGGTTGGCCGCGGTTGCGGATTGTTACGGACCATGGCTGGCTGCTCATGCCGGGGGGGTTTGAGCCAATTCGATTACCGCCTTCCGCGGTGATCGCCAAAGGATCCCGGGCCGCAATTCTCCAGGACGAAGCGGCAGCCGAGCTCGCGTTCTTACCCTGGCATTGGGACAGATCGGTTCGAATAGCCATGCCCTCGGGAGCCGAGGCTTTTCGTGCCGGCGAGGTCTATTCACACGGCGGCTTGTCGCCGCAGGAATGCGTCATTCCGGACATCACCGTGCACGGGAGTGAATCGATCCCCTCCAGGGGCGTGCGGATAAGCACGATTAGCTGGCGCCGTCTGCGTCTGACTGTCGAATTTACCGGGGAGTTGGCGGATGTCAGCGTCGAGGTTCGCCGCAGGGAGCGCGATCCGGCGTCTCGCGTCGACGTCGCCTCGACGCTTGAAGGGGCTCGCGCACGACTAACCATATCCGACGAGGTGGAAGAGGGTGATCCCGTTCTTGTCGTTCTTGTCGATGGGCAGGGCAGCATTATCGATGCCCGTGCCACACGTATTGGAGATCGCGTATGACGTTACAACTTGATCGGCTCGATCACCTAAGCGCAAAAGCCTTCGAGGGCTTTGTCGTCCGAAAGGACTTGGTGCGGCGCTACGCCAAAGCCTATCCCGTGCCCGCCTACGTCGTGGAATTTCTTCTTGGCCGCTACTGCGCCTCTACCGACGAAGCCGAGATCAAGGAAGGGCTCGAAATCGTAGAGAAGCAACTGAAAGATCGCTGTGTACGCACTGGCCAGGAAGAAGTTTTCAAGAACGAGGCATATCGCAAGGGCTCGGTTCGAATCATCGATACCATACGCGCGCGGCTTGATGCCAAAAATGCTTGTTACATCGCAGAACTTCCAAGTCTCGCACTTCGCGACGTGCGCATTCCAGATAGCCTTGTTGAAGAGAATGAGCGCATCCTGATAGACGGTTTTTATGCCGAAGTGACCCTCGCGTACGATAGCATCATCGCGCAGGAGAAGAACGGGCGCCCGTTCGGCATCGAAGCGCTGCGCCCAATCCAGATGTCCCGCGCCGACGTGCTGGATACGTTTTCTGAAGGGCGCGCCAAATTTGAGACGCCGAACGACTGGATCGATTTCCTTTTGCGTTCCGTTGGGTTCGAGCCCGCCGAGTTCGACGAGCGGGCGAAGCGGGTTGCGCTCCTTCGCATGGTTCCTTTCGTCGAGCGCAACTACAATCTCGTGGAGCTCGGACCGCGCGGAACGGGCAAGAGCCATCTGTTTCAGCAGGTTTCGCCTTACGCGCATTTGATCTCGGGTGGCAAGGCGACTGTAGCTCGAATGTTTGTCAACATGGCGAGTGGGCAACGGGGCCTCGTTTGCCAATATGACGTCATTTGTTTCGATGAAATCGCTGGTGTCTCCTTCGATTCGAAGGACGGCGTGAATATCATGAAGGGATATATGGCGTCGGGCGAGTTTTCGCGCGGCAAAGACTCCATAAGGGCTGAGGGCGGGATTGTGCTCGTCGGCAACCTCGATATGGATCTAGATCAAGCGCAGCGCGTCGGTCATTTGCTTGCGCCGCTGCCTCCAGATATGCGTGATGACACCGCTTTTATGGATCGATTGCACTCGTACGTGCCGGGTTGGGAGTTCCCCAAACTCGATCCTCGGCGGCACTTAACAGATCATTTTGGACTAGTCTCCGATTTCCTATCTGAGTGCTTCACGCGCCTAAGAAAGAACTCGCGCGCTAACATTCTTGACGGCCGTATCCACTTTGGTGGAGCTCTGTCTGGTCGTGATATCGAGGCGGTTAGAAAGACCGTCAGCGGTCTTGCAAAGCTCATGTTCCCAAATCCCTCGGAGCCAATTCCCGACGCAGATCTCGAATGGATCGTGCGTCTAGCGTTGGAGTCACGGCGGCGCGTAAAGGAACAGCAGCGGCGAGTATTTAAGAGCGAGTTCCGCAACACGCATTTCAGTTACACGCTCGGTGCTGATGGGGTGGAAACCTTTGTAGCGACGCCTGAGCTGCAATCAGAAGAGGCGATCGAAAGTGATCCGTTGCCGCCTGGTCAAGTCTGGGCAGTAGCGTCGGGATCAGCGGAAACGGGCCCGGGCTTGTACCGTATTGAGATTTCGCACCAGCCAGGCTCCGGCGTGCGTATCCTTAATCAACCCCCATCCCCGACGTTTCGCGAAAGCGTTAAAGTGGGTGAACAGGTTCTCTTTGGACAAGCCCGCAGTTTGGTAGGTGACCGCGATCCCCGCGAGCAGGAATTCACCGTGCAGTTACGCGCAATAGATTCAGACAAGGCTGGTGCCGGATTGGGCGTGGCTGTCGTTGTGGCATTGTGCGGCTCGCTGCTTGGGCGAAATAGCCGTGGAGGTACTATCGTTATTGGTTCGGCAACTCTCGGAGGCTCAATCGAACTCGTTCGCAATGCCGCTCAGATCGCCGAGTTGGCAATTGAAAAACGGGCGCAGACAATCTTGATGCCCGTATCTGCGCGACGACAGCTCAACGATCTCGCGGATGATATGTGGACAAAGATCAACATCGAGTTTTATCGTGACGTGCCCGATGCGGTGTTTAAAGCCCTGGAAGAGTAGAGACGCCGTCGCCATCAGCGACAAGCAAGACGCGTGGCGGCTACACGGATTGGGTGCAGAGGAAGCGCACCGATCATCTCTGTTGAATATGATCGTGTTGTAGATTGTGGAGGCAATGTCTTGGCCAATATCGCAATATTGGGTTGGGGTTCGCTCCTTTGGGATAATCGACCAAAGTTTTCAGCCTTCTTGGCGCAATGCGGCCCTTGGCTTCGGGGTGGACCAACTCTGCCCTTAGAGTTTTCTCGAATCTCGAAAAGCCGGGGTGGTGCCCTAACCCTCGTCGTCGATCCTGAAAATGGAACGGACGTTCCCGTTAGTTACTGCGTCAGTGCTAGAGCACAACCATTGGACGCTATTGAAGATCTTCGGGTAAGGGAAGGACCGACGCGGAAAGAATGGATAGGAAGCTTCCGCACGCCGTTTGAGCAAACTCGCTATTTTCTTGCGATTCGCGCTTGGGCCTCGAGTCATGGCTTCGATGACGTTGTGTGGACCGATTTGCCGCCAGACGTTTACGCGTTTCGTAAGCCGTTCTCCGTAGAAGCTGCAGTGGCTTATGTTGAAGGTCTGGATGCTCACGGTAAGGCCATGGCTCGGGAATATTTCAAACAAGCCCCAGAATTTGTCCAAACACCGCTGCGTCAGGCGCTTCAAAGTTTTGTAGAGGGAGGTGAGCGCTCAGCCGTGAATGAATCACCAGAGGGGCACAATTGAAGCCGGAGAGTAGTGAGGTGTCGACCCACAGTCTTGTTCTGGCTGAGGGCTACAAGCTGGTCGAGGACGCTTGGGAGAAAAATGGTCGTCGGACGTACATGCATGACGACCATGCATCGGGTGTCCAGATGAAGAGGTTGGTAGAGATACTCAGAAGTGCTGGTTGGGAAATGGATTCACATAAGTTGCGGTCATTCCGGCATATCGTAAACGGTGATATGATCGAGCTTGAGCCGGGCGGATCTGACACGACCGGCCACTTCCTCCATCATATGAAGGCATTGAGTTAATCCTCTATATGCCTGTCTTTGATTGCCTGACCACACCATCTCCTGCACAAAACAAGAACGTTTTGGGCGTCCATACGTCCTTGTGGATGGCGACTCCGTGACTCATTTGAGCTCTGTTCTGTCGGCCATTCGAGGCGCCACAGTTCTTTTCCGCAATCTTTCGTTTGAACCAACATGGTCGTCCTAACACTCAAAGCGAAAAACGATCACCTTCAGAAGGTCGCGAGCACGCGCGACTTCATCAAGGCGATATCGGAATTCGTTTGGAACGCGCTCGATGCCGACGCACCGCGTACGAGCGTCGAACTAGTACGCAACGCCTTGGGAGGCCTTGAAAGCATTGTCATTCGCGACAACGGCACCGGCATAACGAAGGCCCGCGCCGAGCATGATTTCGAATGCCTTGGCGAGTCCTGGAAACTGCACACCGCACGAACTCCGGTACTGGGTCGCGCCCTTCATGGCAAGGAGGGGCAGGGACGCCTCCGGTTTTTCTCGCTCGCGCGTCGTGCCGTGTGGCATACGGTCTATAAGGAAAACGGTAAGCGTTATCGGTTGAAAATTGAGATTGACGCCGATCAACTTTCATCCAGCTCCGTTTCCGAGCCTGAGGAGGTGCCGGCGAAAACACCGACCGGCACGACGGTCGAACTGGCCCCCCTCAAAGAGACATTTGATTGGCTGACGAGCGAAGAGGCGCGGTCAGAATTCGACTCCATCTTCGCACCCTATATTCTTCAGTACTCAAAAGCCGAGATTTCCTATGACGGCCGCCCCGTTGATCCCAAGCGGACCATCGAGCATTCGCACCAGTTTCCAACTCAGCCGATCATATGTCCCGGCCGCGTCGTGCGTGACCTCACGTTACGCGTGATCGAATGGAAACCACGCATCATTGGACGGAAAATATACTTTGGCGGCGAGAGCGGCGTGGTGCTGGGCTCGCTTGCGGCGAATGTTACGGCGCCGGGTTTCGAGTTTTCCGCGTACGCCTACTCGCCGTTTTTCAATGAAATGGCGAAGGCTAACCTTCTCGAATTCGAAGGGCTGACCGATCCTGATTTTGCCCGTGTCCTTGAATATGTCCGCGACCAACTGACCGATTACTTCCGGGCACGTCAGGCCGAAAAATCGGGTGAGTTGATTCAGGATCTGAAGGACGCGGGCGTTTACCCCTATGAAGGCGATCCACGGGACGAGATCGAGCGGCGCGAACGCCAGGTTTTCGATATCGCGACCCACGCGGCGGTTTCCTATTCGAAAGACTTCAAAAAAGCCGATAACCCTCTCAAGAAAATCGCGCTCGGGCTTCTAAAAGAAGCGCTGAGCCACAATCCAGAGTCGGTCACGCGTATCCTGAAGGCGGTCTTCAATCTGCCCAAGGTACGCCAAGACGAATTCTCGCAATTGCTCGATAAGACCGAACTCGGCAACATCATCGGCGCATCGAGCCTTGTCGCAAACCGCATTGTCGCCCTCAAGGTTCTGCGAGAGATCGTTTTTTCACCTAAGCACCGTAGCACGATCAAGGAGAGGGGCGAACTCGACATCCTTATCCGCGACAACACATGGATTTTCGGCGAGAACTTCCATCTCACCATGCATGAGGCGGGGCTCACCCAGATCATGGACCGTGTTTCGGATGAAATTGCTACCAAGCGGGTCAAAGGCACACCTGTGAGAAAGCTGGATGGCAAAATCGGCCGCATCGACTCCTTCATGGGGCGGGTGGTTCCGAGCGAGAACCCGGATCACCGCGAATTTCTTCTGATAGAGTTAAAAAAGCCGTCGATAAAAATCGGTCGAAAAGAAACGGACCAGGTCGAGGATTATGTGAACGCCATTCTCGCGCAGCCCGACTTCATAAACACATCAACGCAATGGAATTTCTATCTCGTCACGACCGAATACGACGACGTTGTTAAGCAGCGCATTACCCAAGAGAACCGGCCCCTGGGCTTGTTTATCGACAAGCCCAATCATAGAGTCTGGATTAAATCGTGGGCCGAGCTTATTCGGGACTGCGAAGCTCGCCTGAAATTCGTACAGGACAAGCTACGGATCGAAGTATCGGCTGAGGAAATTCAGGAGCGTATCGCCAGGCTCAAAGCCTCCGTGTTGAAAAGTGACGTCGTTGACAACGTCGAGCCGATAAAACACGTCGAGAAAGCCATTATAAAAAAGCATAAGAAGAAAGGCGCTGGAAAAAGGAAGCCGTGAGCGAATCAAGCGGTGTCGTTGCAACCTGCTCACCGAAAGAAGGCGCAGCCTCTCAACGGGAGCGCGTCTGCCTTCGGCAGACGAGGCTCTCGTGATCCGAGCCACATAGTGCGTCTCGGTTCGGCTTCGATCGAGACGCAGCCCGACAGGTGGAAAGTGTGAGCCCCTCCAAGCAAACTTCCTTCAGGTCGAGCGTGAGTGCCGGCATATTGGCCTATCGCCGAGCAAGACGCGGCGTCGAAGTGCTGCTCGTCCATCCCGGCGGACCTTATTGGCGCAACAAGGACGACGGCGCCTGGTCGATTCCCAAGGGCGAGATCGGCGCGTCGGAGAATCCGGAGCAGACCGCCCGTCGCGAGTTTGCCGAAGAGCTCGGACCGGCAGCCTCGATTGGTCACTTACAGGCCCTGGGAGAGATCCGCCAACGCGGTGGAAAGCGCGTGATAGCCTTCTGCGGAGAAACCGATTTCGACACATCGTCGCTGTCCAGTAGTACCTTTCGAAATCGAGTGGCCGCCTAAGAGTGGCCGTCTCCAACCCTTTCCGGAAATCGATCGCGCTGAGTGGTTCGACCGGGAAAGCCGCCCAATCAAAAATCCTTCCGGGACAGATCGAGTTCATCGATCGACTTGAAAAGGAAGTGGCGTGACGCGATTACATCGGCAGCGCCAGCTGTGGTTCCGCGTCGTCGACATTTTGCAGCGCCGACAGTGAGCGGCTCGAGTTCGACGACCATGGCGTCGAAGTCGGTGAGGTCGATGGAGAACGTGTTTTCAGCGCCGACGGATTTTCGGATCCGGTCGGCGCGGACCTCACGGTTGTCGACGCCCCGCGAGATCCAGTAGTAATAGCTTCCGACCTTCCCGAAGTTTGTCTGCATGAATTCGAGCGACTGGTTGCGCATGTCGAGGCCGGTGTGGAGACCGAGGGAGTTCATCTTGGCGCTGGTCGCCGGCCCGATGCCGTGAAACTTGCCGACGGGAAGGGCTTCGACGAACGCCGGTCCCATCTCCGGTGTGATGACGTACTGGCCGTTCGGTTTTCGGTGGTCCGAGGCGAGCTTGGCCAGAAACTTGTTGTAGGAGATGCCGGCCGAAGCGTTGAGGCCTGTTACCTCCTTGATCTTCGCGCGGATCGCGAACGCGACGTCCCGGGCTAACGGAATGCTCTGCAGATTTTCGGTCACGTCGAGGTAGGCCTCGTCCAGCGACAGCGGCTCGATGATCGGGGTGTGCTCCGCGAAAATCTCGCGGATCTGCTGCGAGACCGCCTTGTAGACCTCGAAGCGCGGCTTCACGAAGACGAGGTCCGGGCATTGCCGTTTTGCCGTGACGGACGGCATGGCCGAGCGCACCCCAAACTTCCTCGCTTCATAGCTGGCTGCCGCCACGACGCCGCGCTCGCGGGATCCGCCGACCGCGACCGGCTTGCCGCGGAGATCCGGATTGTCCCGCTGCTCGACGGACGCGTAGAAGGCGTCCATGTCGACGTGGATGATTTTGCGCTGACGGAGCAGAGGCTCTGTCTGGTCGTCGTCGCCGGTCACGTTGTCTGTCCGGCCGGGTCTTCCTTGACGCCCCGTGCGACGATTTTGAGCGACCCGTCCGAAAGCGGCCGCTGCAGCTTCAAGACCTCGTCTGGAGGAGCCGTCATCCAGGTCTCGACTTCTTCCGGCGTCGTCAGGATCACCGGCATCGCCTTGGGGTGGATGGCGCCGACCTCGGCGTTCGGCTCCGTCGTGAGGAACGCGTAGAGGTCGTTGGTCGTCTCACCTTCCTTGACCTTCCGGACAGACGTCCAGCTGGTCCAGATGCCGGCAAAGCAGGCGAGGGGGCGGGTCTCATCGAGCGCGAACCAGATGTCGCCGCCCTCGGCCTTGTTGAACTCGCTGAACGAGTTGAACGGCACCACGCAGCGGTTTTCGGTTCTCAGCCATCGCGTGCAGTGCTTGCTCTTCACGTTGCGGATGTTGGTCGTGCCGCCGTCCGGCTCCATCCGCAGCAGTTCCTTGAAATCGACGGGTTTACCTTTCGCTTCGAGCTTTGCGGCACGTTTCTTGGTTGCTTCCATCAGGGCGTGCTGCGACGACGGCATTCCCCACCGCGCCGTAGCGAGTTCGCGGCCTTCAGCCCCGTTGCGCACGATCGGTGCCTTGTAATCGGGAAAAACCCCTGGCATCGGCGCCAGATTGCCAACGTATCGGTTCACGACGCGAAACAGCGCGATGATCGCGGCCTGGTTTGTCGTGATCGAATAGAGATTGCACATCGGTCAGGCTTCGGTTCGAGGGTGGCGCGGCTGCCAAGCCAATTGTAGCAGAGTCGCGGATGGACGCCGGCCCGCCTTGGCGCATTTACGGCAGCGCAGCCGGCTAGCGAGATCGTGCACGAAGGTGGTCGGCGGGTGCTTCATCCCTGCGAGGTCGACGTCGCTTGGCGTCTTGCAGCGCGCGCACCTGATCTCAAGCCAGGGGAAGCCTCCATTCACAGCCTGGTCGATGGTGGGCGACGGATCGATCGGTTCGCCGTCTGACCACATCCGCTCGTTCCAGCTTTCGCAAAGCAGCCTGTCAGCTTGCTGGATCATCACCTCGCCCTTGGCCCGCATCTCCACCGATTGGGCGGCCAGGATGTTGGCCATCGCGCGTGCCTTGCCGAGCTCTTTCGCCAGAGCCTTGCGATCGCCGCCCGACAGGGGCGTAGGGTGATACTTCGGGGCCATCCGGACATCCAGGCGCAAAGAGATCGGATCGGCAAATCCGGAGCGGGCTACGGCGTCTCGAACGCCGGCCAGCACCCGTCTTCTTCATGCCTGCCGGTGCGCTGCTGGCAGGTGTTGTCGAGCAGCCGCTGCGCGACGTCCTTCCAGACCGCGTTGCCGCCATACAATCGGACTGCATCGGCGGTCTGGATTTCGACGGTCCGCTCGCAGCGACGACAGGAGATGCGCAGCACGTGGCGCTGAATCTCGGAAAGACGTCGCTGCCGCATCTGGGCTCCGGTCGCGCCGGCGCGAGGGTCTTTGAGGACCGATTCCCAATATTCCGCCGGGAGGGGTGCCTCCGGAGCAGCAGCGGAGGGGCTCGGCCCGCGGCCGGCTTCCGCGGTCAGCTTTTCCATCTGCTTTGGGGTCGGCATGCGCCAGCTCGCGGGTCGGTCGGTCATTCCGAATTAGAACATAAAGAGAACATAAGTCGAGTCCGATCGAGGCTCCTCCGTGAAAAAATCCTCCTGCTGGAAAGGTCGCGATGTCGGAACCAAGCCGGGCCATTCGTCTTGAATCCAGCATCAGTATTGGAGTTCCCCCGTCATGGCCCCCCGCGCTAACTGGAAAGGCTTCCTGCGTCTTTCCCTCGTCACCTGTCCGGTAGCGCTCTATCCGGCCACGTCGGAATCCGAAAAGGTCTCCTTCAACCAGCTCAACCGGAAGACTGGTCACCGCATCAAGTACGCCAAGGTGGACGCCGACACCGGCGAGGAGGTCGCCAACGAGGACATCGTCAAGGGCTATAAGGTCGACACCTTCATCGAGGTGACCAAGGAAGAGCTCGAGAACGTCGCGCTGGAATCGACCAGGACCATCGAAATTGACGAGTTCGTCGACCGCAGCGAGATCGATCCGCGATATCTGATCCGTCCCTACTACCTCACTCCCGACGGTAAGGTCGGGCACGACGCCTTCGCGGTCATTCGTGAAACGCTCCGCGAGATGAACAAGCTCGCGATCGGACGCGTTGTTTTGACTAACCGCGAACACATCATCGCACTGGAGCCGATGGACAAGGGCCTGATGGGGACGCTGCTTCGATACCCCTACGAAGTGCGTTCCGCGGACGAGTATTTCGACGACATCCAGGACGTCAAAGTCACCAAGGACATGCTTGATCTCGCCAGGCACATCGTCAACCAGAAGGCGGGCCACTTCGAGCCGGACAAGTTCGAGGACCAATACGAAACCGCCCTTCTCGATCTCATCAACCAGAAGCGCGCCGGTAAACCCATTACCGCGAAAGCGCGTCCCCGCGGCGAGAACGTCGTCGATTTGATGGACGCGCTGCGCAAGAGCATCGGAGGAGGCGCCGCGGCAGCGACAGAAGCGCCGAAGAAGCCGGCCAAGAAGGCACGCAAGGTCGCAAGCGGTCAGAAAGAGATGCTGATGCCGATTGCCGGCAAGAAACCGGCCAAGGAGACCGCGGCGAAGAAGCTGGCGGCCAAACCGAAGCGGAAGTCGGCTTAAGGTATCTTTGCGGTGGGTTCACGGAAAGCTCGCTCCGACACGCCAGATGCATCGAGATATTTCCCGGGCCGGCCGCTCTGTTCGCCCGCTTTGGAAATTCTCTGCTCGCGCGGTAGACAGCACGGCTGATCGCATGGCAGCGGTCATTGGGCGATGCGGGGAAGCGTCTCATGGCGAGAAAACTGAAGACCTACCAGACCTCGCTGGGCTTCTTCGATCTGGCGATAGCCGCTCCCTCCATGAAAGCGGCTCTGGAAGCGTGGGCGCAGACAGCAATCTCTTCCATCAGGGCGCGGCGAAGGAGAGCCACGATCCGGACGTTATCGCGGCAACCATGGCAAAGCCCGGCGTCGTTCTCAGGCGCCCCGTTGGAACCGACCGACCTTTCAGCGAATATGCCGAGCTGCCCACCGATCTTGGCGGCGGAGGACCAACGAAAGCTGCCCGCAAGTCGAAAGGCCCCAAGGCGAAGAAGCCTTCCTCTCGCCCCGTCGACAAAGCTGCGGAGCGAAAGGCCGCTCTCGCCTTCGAAAAGGAGCAGAACCGGCGCGAGCTTGAACGGGCGAGCGAAGAGGCCGCCAGGCAGAAGGACCGTGAACGCCGTCAGCAGGCGTTCGACAAGGCGCAGGCTGCGTTGGACAAGGCCGAGCAGGAGCACGCGAAGCGGGCCGCCGCCATCCAGGCCGAGGCCAAGGCTATCGAGAAGAGATTGCAAGCCGAAAATGCCCGCTGGGATAAGGAGAAGGAGCGATTGGAGGCTGCGCTGCGGCGCGCGCGGGGTTAGAGGACTAGGCTGGCATCGTGCTCGGCGCCGGTCCTTCTAATCAGGAGGACATTCTGGGCAGGTATCGCCGATCGAGTTCAGCACGTCGCGAACCTCGGCCGCCGCTGCACCAGGGGAGACCCCTGCTGGCGGATCTTCACGGGCGATATCGATCGCTCGCTCCCATGCATGCGGATCGGCGCGGTCCTGCATCCAACCGTGCTCCTCGCACTCGCGGATGGCGCCAGCGTTCTGAAGCACGTAGATCGCCCATCCGCGCATCGTCCGTATCGCCGGCCTTCGTTCACTCGTCATCAGCATGAAAATGGCTCCTGAACGGCGAATCGTTTTGTCCGTCATTCGTTCCGGCCGATAACACATGGCTGGGATTCGCAACGGCGGGAGCTCAAGGTTTGGTTCGAATCTTTGACGCGCAGATACCCAGTCCCTGTACTTAGTCTTCCTGGTTTTTCGTTTGGTCGCGTGCGGCAAGTGCCGCACCGGGCTCTCGTGAACCGAGCCGCAAGGCGTCTCAGTAGGGTAGGCGTGGAACACCTCCGCGGAGGATGTTCCTACGCCTCCCCCCAAACCGTGCGGGCACCTTTGCGATGCACACGGCTTTCCATATGCGAGTGCTCTCGACCGGAAACGGTCGCCCGGCA